>ENA-ORBV01000245-ORBV01000245.1-microbial-mat-metagenome-genome-assembly--contig:-NODE-245-length-120365-cov-14.550446_pt1 | contig 120365 bp, 98 predicted proteins | sample MGYA00237777_ERZ505514 | MGnify/ENA primary metagenome ERZ505514 (study PRJEB26160, sample SAMN06269048) | microbial mat metagenome | isolation source: Oligotrophic lake microbial mat | place...
TTTCAAGCAGAAGACGGCATACGAGATTCGCCTTAGTCTCGTGGGCTCGGAGATGTGTATAAGAGACAGGCTGGGAGATAGGAGCAAGGGGCAAGGAGATAGGGGCAAGGAGATAGGGGCAAGGAGATAGGAGCGAGGAGATAGGAGCGAGGAGTTAGGAGCGAGGGGCAAGGAGATAGGGGCAAGGAGATAGGGGCAAGGAGATAGGGGCAAGGAGATAGGGGCGAGGGCTAGAGGCCAATTGATTAGATATTTTATAAAAAGGGGTTCATTAGCTTGGACCCCTTTTCTTTTTTAATCGAATGGTTTTCAAGACATTATTTCCGATATTTAATAAATGCAATGCCATTATGGCATCGGTCAAGTGAAATACAGGCCATTTTGACATAAAAAAATGCGGTGGAATGCCTTTTGAGTTTAGGTGAATATTCGATTCATCTAAAAATTTAAAAAGCTATGAAATCATACGCATGTAATCCCGGAGCCAGGACAAGGTTCAATGCTCCAGTTGGAGGGTTTGTCAACCCCTATTTTCCCCGCTTTACCAATGAAGAAACAAGCAAATTCTCGGTAGCCAATCGTCCGGCTGCAAATATCATTCGGGAAGAGAATGGCTTTAAGATCGAACTGGCTGTTCCCGGACTAGCAAAGGATCAGATCAGGATTGAACTCCAGGAAAACCACCTGGTCATCACAGGTCCCGCACTTGCTGCTGACGCAAAGCCAAAGTTTGTCCGTGAAGAATTTGACTACACAGGCTTTAAGAGAGCTTTCAAGTTGAATCATACCGCAGACACAGAGGCGATGAGCGCCACTTTTGACCAGGGCATTTTGACCCTCGTCATTCCGGACAAAGTACCCGTGACCACAAAAATCAATATTGTATAACCTTAAAACCTATCAGATCATGACCTATTCAAAATTTAATGCACCTGCGCCGTCTACCTCCCTCAATAAATGGATAGACACGCTTTTCAACACCACGCTGGCTGATGCGATGGGCACGGATTTTACAAATTCCGCTCCATCCGTCAATATCGTGGAGCATGATGCCCATTATACTATGCAGCTGGCAGCGCCCGGGCTGCAGAAAAGTGATTTCAGCATCAATATCGAAAATGAATACCTGGTGATCGCTGCCGAAAAGAAAACGGAAAAAGAAGAAAACCGTAATGAAGGCAAGTTCACCCGCAAAGAATTTAATTACAATTCGTTCAAACGATCATTCCAACTTGATGAAAACATCAACCGCGAAGGAATAGCTGCGTCCTATGAAAATGGAGTACTCAGCATCACCCTTCCAAAAAAAGAGGAGAACTGGAAGAAACCAAGTTCCAATACGATTGAGATCAAGTAATGTGATTTAGAAGTTGAGTGTAGAAAAGGCCATCCTTACGGATGGCTTTTTTTATTTACCATAGAAGAACGAAATACGGTTGACTTTGTCATCATACGTGACCACCTCTTTGTTTTTATGAAAATCAAAATAACTCAACAGCCCGAAGTCTCCTGAACAAAAGGCCGTATGGGTCAGCAGCGTTCCCAACACGGTCATGGACCAAAATGGGGTGGCAAATACTAAAAGGACTAACCCTACTGAGGTGATCACCACAAATGGAGCAAGCGCGACAACCTGAAATTCCCTTTTACTCGCTACAAATTGATCCGCTACTGCTAAAAAGTAAAATTTCCTGAGGTTGGCATCATAGGAAGTGTGCTCAGCTCCCTGTGATTTGTATGCCAGCACGTGGATGTATTCGTGTATGGGAAGCAGGAGAAAGGCAATGGCAAAACCATAGCAGAGGTTAACCAGTCCTTCACTGATCGTAAAAGTTCCCAATTGAAAATGTCTGACTAACAAATAACCGACAGTGGCAAAGATGAGCAGGTTGCTCAGCATATACAGGTTAGAAAACCGTGTTCTTTTATTGATGTATGTCCGGACAAATGGCACCAATTCCATGTGTTCGAGTCTATTGAGCAGCATATAGCCATTCGACTCCACTGTATCAGGTTTGAGGTTCATTTGTGCATGTTGATCCTCAAAGATATCGGATTGAAGTTATTCATGCATCAAACGGTGTGCATAGGTTGGATATCCGGTCGTTGCAGGCACCGTAAACGCGAAGACGTCTAATCCATCGCGATGCGCAGTCATCGAGATATCCACACCGTCATCGATGATGATGTAATCGTCCTGTTCGATGGTTTTACCATCCAGCATTCCCGACCCGCTAATGATATAAAGCGAACGTATCACATTCTTATCTCCTTCCCAGTTAAAAGGACTCTCCGTCATGCGGATGCGCCTTATATCCACACCGGGTGTATCAAGGTGGATAAGCCCCTTTTCTCCCGCATAATGGATGATAGAGGTACCACCTGTTTCAGTCACCTCAAAAGCGCCTCCTTTGTAGTCATCATACGTTGCATCCTGTTGACGTGTTTTGGAAAGATCCGGATCCACCCAAATCTGGAAGATGACACCTCCCTTTTCGATGTGCTCTGCATGATAGATTCCTTTTCCAGCCCGGATGATTTGTACATCTCCGGCCTCCAGAGGTTTCCATTCATTCATCTTGGTATCAAAGTGCCGGATATTGCCTTCATAAATATTAGATCCAAATTGCTTCCGAAGAAGTGACAATATTGCCCCCTTCTGAATTTTCTCAATCTTATGGCGCTCTTCAATTAGGCCCCGATAATAAAATTTATATGGCCAGATCTTCGATCGAATTTGTTGATGCTATCACCCAGCCTGATCGGAAAGGACTAAATTGTGAATATCAAGAGCAAGCAATCAATTTTCCAAAGCATATTCTTTCAATTTCAGGCCTACCTAGTTATTGCGTCTATTCCTTCTTTCTTCCAAACACGCAAATACTAGACAGCGATACCACTCTTTGCGCAGGTGAATCCATTGATCTGATCATTGATATTTCGAAAGACTGTGCACCTCTCAACATCAACTGGAATGATGGCTCCACAGGACTCAGCAAAACGATTGATCAACCAGGGACCTATTGGGTGGATATAGAAAGTATCTGCGGTAATGTTACAGATACGATTCAGGTGGATTTCGTGCCATGCCTGCCTATTGTTTATTACGGTCTCGAAGCTTGCGAGTCCTATATGTCCAATGGGACCAATATGGACTATTCAGAATTTACTCCAGACTATCCAATGCCACTGGCATGTGCAGCGGTCAGCGCAACAAATGTATACAGATCACCCCCTCAGGAAAATAAACATTCCTGTACACCCGGTGTAAATGAATCTGTGGCAATGTGTATCAGTTCATATCCTTTGTGCTCCTATGAAGTAGGACATCCGTCTTTACTGATCATCGAAGTCCAAATAAATCCACAATCTGACTCCGTCGCGATGCTGACGGGATTATCCTTTTTTGAAAAAGCTCCTGCACAATATTCCTGGATCGATGGCCCGACCGGAGAAAATAATTACCCTACCAAATACGGCATTCGTATTTTAAAAAACGGATCAGAAATATATCGGAATGAAGAGATCAGCACAAGCACAAGCTGGTCACTTCAGACATTTAGTTTTCTTAATGATTCTAACTTCCAGGTAAAAGACTCTTCGTTTTTTCGAATCCAACTCTTCCCATACTGCCCGATCGGTAATGGTGCACAGGTTTCAGTCTGGGATATTGATGAAATACGGTTTTATGGCGGATGTGTTCCTTTGACAAATGTGAGTTCCGATATCACAGGTATGGTGATCACCAAAACGGGCCATGGTATTCCTAATGTGGAAATGCAATTGTCAGATAATTCATCTTTTATAAATAAGATTACCGATATAACGAGCGCATCTGGCTCTTATTCCTTTCCATATCTTGAAAACAGAAAAGGCTATTATCTACAAGGCTATAAAAATGATGATGTTTTGAATGGTGTAAGTGCCATAGACTTAATCCACTTGCAGAAACATCTGTTAGGAATCACCCCTTTCACGACATTGCATCAATATATCGCAGCAGATGTCAATCACAGCGGCATCGTCAATGTACTTGATCTTGTCCTTATACAAAAACTATTACTTGGCTCCATCACCTCATTTCCCGGGAACACCGGTTGGCGATTCGGATATCTGCCACAGGATATAAGTGGGCAGGATATGAGTGTCTTTAAGGAGGTTTATAATATTGAGTATCTAGATCAAGGCCCACACTTGGTGGATTTTGTTGGTATTAAAATCGGGGATCTTAATGGCGATGCTAAATTGAGGAGGATGCCTGGGAGGGGTAAGTGAGAAGTGAAATCCTATTGAGGATTGCTATGACTTGCCGTTGGATGGAAACGGTTGCTGAGCGGGCGAACCAGTCAGAGAGAATCCTCTTTGGAATTCACATGGCTGGCGGCGAGAACGCCATCCAGCGGCCATCCGGCCGTTATTGGATTTGAATAGTACTATTGAATGTTCTTAGTACACGCCGTTGGATGGCGTTTTCGCCGCCAACTACCGCATCCTGGCACAATCTGTCTCTTGACAGTCCCTATGCTCTACTTGCAGAGCGGAGTCGAAGCATGCCCTATGCTCTATGCTTTTTTGGGTAGATTTGCCCCCTCAAAGAAATACACCACAACATAAAATTGATGCATAAACTGATCATATCCCTTTCATTATTCGCCGTAGTCATAGCTTGTGCAGGAAAAGAAACAAACAAATATGCCGCAGCTCCAGATGGCGAGGCGATCTTTAAAAAATACTGTGTCTTATGCCATGGCGTTGACGGTAAACTTGGATTGAACGGCTCAAAGGATCTATCCGTTTCAATTGTGACAGAGCCAGAACGAATCGTGCAAATCACCAAAGGCAAAAACACGATGACCCCATTTGAAGGCATCCTTTCTCCACAGGAAATAAAAGCTGTCGCTGCCTATTCCATGACCTTAACTAAAAAATAATGTCATCAAACATCATAGGAATCATGTCCGGTAGTTCATTGGATGGCCTGGACATGGCCCTGTGCCGGTTTGAAGAGACCGATTCCAATGTGGAATGGTCGATCCTTGCATCCAATACTGTTCCCTTTCCTCCTTTTATATCCGAGGCATTACGATCCGCACCATCATTCAGTGGTTGGGATCTCATGCACCTGGATTGCCGATTCGGTAGATTTATTGGAAAAGAAATAAGAGCGTGGATGAATTCCCTTTCGCTGAATGCTGAATTAATAGCTTCACACGGCCATACTGTTTTCCACGAACCAGTGAGGGGATTCACTTTACAGATTGGCTGCGGAGCTAACATTGCTTTTGAAAGCGGAATAGATACGATTACCTCCTTCAGGTCAGCAGACATAGCTGCCGGAGGGCAGGGCGCACCTTTTGCCCCGATAGCTGATAAAGCATTATTTCCCGGCTATCAGGCTTATCTCAATCTCGGCGGTATCGCCAACATCAGCATACTGACTCCTGATAAGAAATGGAAAGCATGGGACATAGGTCCATGTAATCAGGCCCTCAATCACCTTGCCTTGAAAACAGGTCAGCCATATGATGCAGAAGGGAAGATGGCAGCGAGTGGCGTCATTATCAAACCAGTTGTAGATGCACTTTTATCAATGTTTCCCTACAACGACGGCCAACCAAAAGGAATGTCGAATGCGGAGGTGCAATCATCCTGGATCAACTACCTGGATGGATCTGATGAACCCATAACCAATCTGCTGGCCAGCGTCACGGAAGCAATTGCTTTGCTCATCCAAGATCATCTGCAATTATTCCACGGAGTTGCAACAAAAGTTTTAGTCACCGGAGGTGGAGCGCACAATACCCATTTAATAAGCCGAGTACAAGCACTTCTCGCTGCTGAACATTTTACTTTCCATCTTCCTTCACCAGTGATCATCAATTATAAAGAATGTTTGCTGATGGCCTGGCTGGGGTATCTCACCACACATGGAAGGTCATACGGTATTGATGAAATATCCGGGGCAAGTAGAGATTCCATTGGCGGGGCAATATTCAAAGCAACCCGATGAGTAAAAAAATATTAATCACCGGTGGATCGGGCTTATTGGGATCTTATCTCATCAGGTGGTTTTTACAACAAGGTTATACCCAAATCACTTCAACTTATTCTACCAATCCTGATGCCATAGCACCCGACCTTAGAGAGGTAGTGGAATGGAAAAAACTGATTTTACCCGATAAAATGGCTGCTTTTGATGTCGTGCATGGACATGAATGGGTCATCCATGCAGCCGCAAAAGTCTCTTATCTGGCAGGTGATAAATACAGATTGCTTGAAATCAATAAAACTGGAACTGAACATATTGTGAATGCGTGTCTCGCCCAAGATGTTTCTCACCTGATTTATGTTGGATCGATCGGGGCACTGGGAAGGGAAACTGACCATGTGACACTCAATGAATCAACACCCTGGCTGGAGAATCAATTCAGCACAGGATACGGGTTGTCAAAATACCTCGGAGAACTTGAAGTCTGGAGAGGCGCAGGTGAAGGACTTCATGTTTCAGTAGTCCTACCATCGGTCATTCTTGGTTCCGGCAATTGGCATTCGTCAAGCCTTCAACTAGTGGATCGCATCGTGCATAAATCAGGATGGTACCCAACAGGTCAGACAGGATATGTAGATGTCAGGGATGTCACCAAATTTATTGGCATCCTGCTTGAAAAATCTAATATAGGTGGCCGTTGGATCCTCAATGGAGCCAATATGACCTATGCGGATCTGTATCATAAACTTGGCGCTCAACTTGGATTGGACAAAAAATTCAGTCCGGCCCCTAAATGGCTGGCCAAGACGATTCTTACAGGAAGTAATTTGCTGAAAGGGGGGAGTCTTGGAACAGAAATGCTCAATCAGGTCTACGGTACTTTTTCCTACGATGCCTCTAAAAGTCTTTCGCTTGAGGGATTCCAATACCGACTGATTGACGAAACCATTCGGGAAGTTGCTTTAGCGTATAAGTCGGAACATCAACCGGGGGTCATTTTACCATTCTGATTCCAGTCCCGGAGTACATACTTCAATTCAGGGTTTGAGCGTTTTAGGCGGGTAATGGTAAACCATTAATGGCCTCCAGACCATTAACATTTGGTTAATTGTAAATATTTAATATGTAAATCTTTGTATTTAAACTACTTATATATAACTATTTACTCCAATTAGTTAACATCCGGACTACTTATCCGAACCCTTTGAATTATTGCCGACCTTTGCGATCTTTATCATTCTGAAGATAATGCAGTGCTTTTTTAAAATGATCCTATGCATAAGCCATTGCCTATTCACCTCTTTGTTTCTGCCATAGGTATTTTCTGCCTGGTGGCCTGGACCAATCCGGTACCGGAAATGGCGATTTCCTCCAACCTTGATGATCAGGAAGAGATCATCCGGCAAAGGATTCCAACTGCAGTATCCATCGTCAATCCGGTTTACAATCCTACCGTCAGATCATATCTGGATACATACATTTATCGCAGGCCTCAGCACACAGCTTCGATGTTGGGATGGGCAGCCGTCTATTTTCCCATGTTTGAAAAAGCACTGTCTGAAGCGGGCTTGCCTACAGATCTGAAATACCTCTCGATAGTCGAATCTGCCCTCAATCCTGCCGCGATCTCCAGATCAGGAGCGGGTGGTCTATGGCAATTTATGAAACCAACCGCACGGGAATGTGGTCTCAAGATCAGTTCTTATGTGGATGAGCGCATGGATCCGAACAAATCAACCAAAGCTGCCGTTCATTACCTCAAGCAACTCTATGGTATGTTTGGCAACTGGGAACTTGTCATGGCTGCTTACAATGCAGGTCCCGGAAGGGTGCGCGCCGCTGTAAAGCGTGCTGGATCATCTGATTACTGGAAGATTGCCAAATACCTACCTGAAGAAACCCGCAGCTATGTTCCTGGCTTTATAGCCGCTAGCTACCTGATGAACTTCCATGATGCGCATAACATCATACCTGTCTATCCGGAGCTCGCCATGGGAGAACTTACTACAGTCCTTGTGTTCGAAGGCATGTCCATTACTGAGGTTGCAAGACGATCCGGCATGACGGTAGAATCGGTCAAGCAATTAAATCCATCTTTTGTACGCAATTATATCCCTACCAGCGCTGCTGGCTACGCAATTGTACTTCCTTTTGCTTCTGCAGAACTTTTCAATTCAGGACGCTCTATGGAGATACCTGACCTGGAAACTATAGAATCCGGCATTGCTTCTACTACGGTTACTATTGGTGGAGCCACCTATAAAATCACAACTTCTTCCAAAGAGCATGTAGTCCGTTCAGGTGACAACCTGTCTACGATTGCTGCCCGCAACAAATGTTCGGTGCGTGACCTCATGACCTGGAATGGTCTCCGTGACAGCAGGTTGTCCATCGGTCAACACTTGGAAATCAGGTATACCGTCAAAGAATTAATGCCCGCTATCGTGGAAGCCTTGATGCCTGTCCCACCTGTGCGGAATGATCTATCCTTGAATTCACTCGCAGCCTTGTCCTTTGATTATTTCCCTGTCGAACATCGTCAACAGGATGTCAGCTTTGAAATAATTCCTGTCCTCAAGGAACATGCTACCAATACGCTGGTCCTTCAACGCCGTCAAAGTATCCGCCAGGCATTGAATCAATACCAGCTGAGCAATAGCGTCATCAATGCTACCTGTGATATGCCTGGCAATGTTTGTGCAGGAGATGTGGTGAGGGTGCGGTAAAAAACTGTCAACTGCAAACTGTCAGCTATTGTTAGTAAGCTTTCAGCTTACTGAGATAATTCTTTACTATAAAATGCTGCCTTACGGCAGGCTTGTCCCACGTCCCACGCCTTCCCGCCGCATCATTTCATGATGGCGGGATCTGCGCTTCGCTTCGACACGCCTCACAACTCGCAACTCGCAACTCACAACTCACAACTCACAACTCACAACTCACAACTCACAACTCACAACTCACGTTCCACGCCTTCCCGCCGCATCATTTCATGATGGCGGGATCTGCGCTGCGCTTCGACACGCCTCACAACTCACAACTCACAACTCACAACTCACAACTCACAACTCACAACTCACAACTCACAACTCACAACTCACGTTCCACACCTTCCCGCCGCATCATTTCATGATGGCGGGATCTGCGCTGCGCTTCGACACGCCTCACAACTCACAACTCACACCTTCCCGCATCATTTCATGATGGCGCGATCTGCGCTGCGCTTCGACAGGTCTCACGTCCCTCCTCTTCTTACACCTTTTCGGGACAGCTTGCTGTCAAACGAAAACTGCTAACTTTGTCCCATGATAAAGATTACACTACCGGACGGTTCAGTCAGAGAATATGCCGAAGGAACCACTTCCATGGACATCGCCAAATCCATCAGTGAGGGACTGGCTCGTAACGTATTGGCTGCCAAGGTCAATGGAGAAATATGGGATGCCAGTCGCCCAATCAATTCAGACTCGACCTTACAGTTGTTGACGTGGAATGACGAGGGTGGAAAGTATGCCTTCTGGCATAGCTCAGCGCACCTGATGGCTGAAGCGCTTGAAGCAATCTATCCAGGGGTGAAATTTGGGATCGGGCCTCCGATCGAAAACGGATATTACTATGATGTAGATCTTGGCGACCGAACACTCGCTCCGGATGAACTTCCGGCGATTGAAGCAAAGATGTTGGAACTCGCCAGGCTTAAAAATGAATTTGTCCGCAAGAATATATCTAAGACAGATGCTATCGCCTACTTCACCAAAAAAGGTGATGAATATAAAATTGAATTACTGCAGGATCTGACCGATGGTGAGATCACTTTGTATCAGCAAGGAAGTTTTGTGGATCTCTGTCGCGGACCGCATATTCCAAACACTGAAAAAATAAAAGCTGTCAAGCTGACGAATATCGCTGGTGCATACTGGCGCGGGGATGAAAAAAACAAAATGCTGACCCGTATTTATGGCATCACGTTCCCGCAGCAAAAAGAACTCACCGAATACCTGGTGTTGCTCGAAGAAGCTAAAAAACGTGACCATAGAAAACTGGGAGCAGAGCTTGAATTATTTACCTTCTCTGATCGCGTGGGTGCAGGCCTCCCATTATGGTTGCCAAAAGGAACCATTGTAAGAAACCGTTTACAAAACTTCCTTCGCAAGGAACAAGCCAAGCGAGGCTACCAGGAGGTGATGACACCACACATCGGGAAGAAAGAATTGTATGTCACCTCCGGCCACTATGAAAAATATGGCGCGGATAGTTTTCAACCGATCCATACGCCGAAAGAAGGTGAAGAGTTTCTATTGAAGCCGATGAACTGTCCTCACCACTGTGAGATCTATGGACACAAACCACATTCGTATAAAGAACTGCCTATTCGTATTGCAGAATTTGGCACTGTATATCGGTATGAGCAAAGTGGGGAGTTGCATGGATTGTCACGCGTGCGTGGATTTACGCAAGATGATGCACATATCTTTTGCACACCGGATCAGGTGCAGGAAGAATTTTTAAATGTACTTGAACTCACGAAACTCGTACTAGCGAAAGCAGGCTTTGAAAAATTCACTGCACAAATATCGTTGCGTGATTTAAGTAAACCAGAAAAATATCTGGGAGATCCGGAGACATTTGCCAGAGCAGAACAGGATATCATTGATGCCGTCGCTAAAGCCGGACTCGAGGCCGTACAGGTTCCGGGAGAAGCGGCCTTCTATGGTCCTAAGCTTGACTTTATGATTAAAGATGCGATCGGTCGGACATGGCAACTTGGTACGATTCAGGTAGACTATAATCTTCCGGAAAGATTTCAATTGGAATATATCGGTGCCGACAATCAGGCGCATCGTCCGGTGATGATTCACCGCGCGCCTTTCGGTAGCATGGAACGCTTCATTAGTATCCTGATTGAGAATACAACCGGCAAACTTCCATTGTGGCTTGCTCCTGATCAGTTTGCTGTACTACCAATCGGTGAGGGGCACATTGAATATTGCAAAAAAGTATTGGCTCAGCTTGAAGAGGCAGGACTTTCAGGATATGTTGATGATCGCAATGAAACTATCGGACGTAAGATTCGCGATACGGAATTAAAGAAGGTACCTTATATGTTGATCGCGGGGGATAAGGAGATGGAGGATGGAGTGGTTGCGTTGCGCAGGCAGAGTGAGGGGGATAAGGGAGCCATAACTGTTGATGCTTTTACGAAGCTTTTGCTGGCGGAGATCGAAGGAAACTAAACGCTTAAGAGGCCAAAGAGGCTTAAGAACATTATCTCATAGTGGCCGCTGGGGCTTGGTGTCCCCACCACCAGCAGGTGAGCTGAATGCAATTCAGCAGGGTATTTCGAAGGAGAATTGAAAGAAGCTCAAGATGTCAAAGGGGCTGAAGGAAATAGAATAAGAAATTTAAATGGAATGGTGAGGATACAGCTATGCCTTCAACTTAAGAACCAATATCCAATGAAAGGATAAAAGTAAAAGTTACTTTGTTGTAGGAAAAATTCCAAATAGCAGGATTTTAGATGCCGCCAGTAGACCATAAATCCGTAAATTTAAGTTTCTGCAATACAATTATAAACTCTTGCTTCGAAAAGAACCTGAAGGTGGTTATACTGTCATGGTCCCTTCATCGGCAGGCTGTATTACCTATGGAGAAAACGTTGATGAAGCCATTACGATGGCTAAAGAAGCCATAGAACTCTACATTGAAGAACTAAAAGATCACGGTGAAGCCATACCAGACGACAGTAATCTGCTGGAATATAATTTGAATGTCGCATCCAGGTGAATTTGTCTCCTTCGCATTTAAGGAAGATCCTTGAGCAAAATGGATTTATGAATACCAGGAGCCGGGGCTCACATTTCATTTTCTATAATCGCTTTTTTGCAAATTTTTCATAAAAGGAATTTACTGCACTTCTCTAGTACTTTACCTTTTGTGTCCGGGCACACTAGCAGCCGGATACTCTACCTATAGCAGAACATGCCTTGTCAGAGTATTCCATGGAAAAAAAGTCCACCACATCCTCCCATTCGAATCCCCTGCTTCGGGAGATGAAGCATTTGATCTATTCCTTGAAAACCGAAAACATATCTCCATCTCCGGAGTACAGGTAAAGTTTTCATTGCTCCTGGACAGAAATAAACTGCGGCTCACGCTCGAAGGTGAACGAGGTACATACATTCTTAAACCCATCTCCTCGCAGGTCAAACAGGCTGACCAGATGCCAGCCAACGAACATCTCACCATGCAGATCGCGCGACAGGTGTATGATCTCGAAACTGCTGAAAATGCATTGGTCTTTTTTAAAGATGGTCAGCCGGCATACATCACAAAACGATTTGATGTGCATCCGGATGGGCTGAAAAAGGCAACTCTAGACTTTGCTTCAATAGATGGCCGTACGCCATACACACATGGCAAGGATTATAAATATGCGGGTAATTTTCTGGAACTGTTTCATCTTATGAAAAAATATTTGCCCTCCTATACCGTAGAAGCGCCGAAACTTTTTCAATTATTGCTTTTCAATTATCTCTTCTCCAACGGAGATGCCCACGTCAAAAACTTCTCGCTGCTTGAAGCAGGACTGGGAGATTTCAAGCTAAGTCCTGCGTATGATCTCCTCAATAGTCACATCCATATTAATGACAAAGACTTTGCCCTGGAGGATGGCCTCCTTCCCCCGGCTTTAGCAAAAGGAAAAGTCATGGAACAATTTCGTATACTTGGCAATCAGGCCGGGATACATCCTAAAATAGCAGAAGATTGTATTCAAAAAATGCTTTCAAATGAAGAAAAAGTAAGCACGCTTATCGATTCTTCCTTTCTTTCCGCTGCGACAAAAAGAACTTACTTTCAAGGGTACCAAACAAGATTAAATAAACTGTCGCTTCGCTGAGATTCGAATATAGAGAAGACAGAAGAATCGACCCGCGCATTATCCATTTTCCGAAATCTGCGCTTCGCGCCGTTTGGAAAATGCAAAAGGAGATCTGGGATTTTTCTTTCCTTCGAAAAGCTCAGGGACCACTATAAGACAACAGACTCTTCATCCCTTAGACATGATCAGAGAGCTAAAGAAGAAACAAATTATATTTCCTTTTGGATATGCCCTATCAAAATCTAGTGGCGGTCCCTGAGCTTGTAGAAGGGTCTAAAGTGAGGCATCTCATTCCATTCTACAAATGCTTTCAGTCGATGTAATACAACAGGTCTAAAGAGGCTCTACCCACCTCGTATGGATCATCCTGGTATCCATATACTGAGGGACCTCCTCAAAGCCCATCCATTTCCAATAACTCGTAGGGAGCGATTTCCAGCCCAACAAATACCAGCCCCTATGCACACTAATTATCTTTTCTTAACTTGGTGGGCTACTTCGTAACAGGAATGTTCCTTTTGGTTGCCTGGCCGTAATCTAGGCATACATAGTGAACTCGGGAGGTCTGTCGTCTTGAATTAAATCTAGTATTATGCAAAAAATCTCTACGCTCATCCTCTTCTTTCTTAGTGTCAACATACTGGCCGCCCAGGATCCATGCGCGTCACTAAACTATCATGCCTTCAAAGCAGAAAGTGTGGCGGGCACGTATACGGATCTGGACAATCTGGGACAAGAAATCGATGTCTCCAACCTGGATGATGGCATCTCTGATCCCCAGGAGATCGGGTTTGACTTTGTGTTCCACTGCGAGCATTTCTCGCAGTTTATCTTCAACACAAACGGATTTATTAAACTCGGAACGGAAACAACGCCGAAGACCAATTTATTTTTTTCCAATGCGCAGTCAACTTCCGAAGGCATCTTCACCAACGCAGATTCGAATAATGTAAACCTGATAGTGGTCTTCAACCATGATATTGAAACGGTGGCCGCAGATCCTGATTTCAGGGTACATACCAGCGGTACAGCTCCGAATAGAGTCTGCACTGTCCAATGGAAAAATATGCAGGAATGGAGTAATGATCCGGCTACCAAGCAGTATATCGATATCCATTTTCAGCTCAAGCTGTATGAAACCTCCAATGTGATAGAGTTTATCTATGGAGATTGGGGAGCCTCTGCCAACCCATCCAATTACAAAACAGGAGCCTGTGGATTAAAAGGTGCAGACAACGAAGACGACGAGTTGCTTGTCGTCGTCAAAAGCTCTGCTGGCTATTGGGATAATGTATCTTTTCAGAATAGAAACTATGCCTCTAATGAATCTTTTAATTTTGGCAACCCTCCTGACCGCCCGAAGCCGGATGTGGGAAGGACATATCGATTTACACCTACTCAGTATAATGATCTTGCAGTCAAAGAGATTTATGCGTTAGCTGCTGCTTCATCCTATTACTCATCTCCGCAGACCATTTCTGCGAGCATTCAGAACAGAGGATTCAATACCCAATATGCGATACCTGTTACGCTAGAGGTCAGTGGTGCAAATACCTACCGCGACACCCAATATATTTCTTATCTGTCCCTTATGGAAAATGCGAGGGTTACGTTCAAGGGGTTTCACCCAACTGCTGGCGGCCAAAACAATATAAACATCTCGGTAGGGAATGATGATTACAATACGGATAATATGACCAGCCAATCTCAAGGCATTAATGATTTTGAGATCAATTATTCCAATGACGATCCGCCTGCAAGTACGTACGGTTTTCTTTCCGGAGTGCAAGGCGTGTATTATGCCAAATATCCGGTGCATGGTACAGCGGCAGTAAATTCAGTCAATGTCTACCTCGCTGACAATGCAGCCTCCGTAGGTAAAACTGTGTTTGGAATCCTGATCAATACAGCGGGCACCGTTGTCGCTCGTTCGGAGAACTATACCATTGAAGAAACGGAGCTTAACAGTTGGCATACGTTTACTTTTGGAGCACCCCCGGTGATAACCAATTCGGAATTTTTTGCAGGCTTTGGTATGACCTCCAGTCTGACGGAATATGCAGCCCTTGGTGTCCAGCATGAAAACCCTGTCAGGGCAGGTACATACTACAAATCACTGATCAACGGAAACAATCTGCAACCAATGGATACGGTTGCATTGGTGCATAGGTTTATGATTGGAGCAACCCTTTCCGGAACATCCCCTTTTGCTGGCCCTGCTACTGGTGATACCACAATCTGTGCCTTTGGTACAGCCAATATTTCGCTCCAGGAATTTACCGGCTTTGTCACCTGGCAGACATCAACCGATAGCTTGACCGGCTGGCAGGCCGTACAACATGACGCCGGATCAACACCGTCAAGTTATACCACACCACCATTGACTGCATCTGCATATTATCGAGCCGCAGTTTTTCAACCTGGTTCAGGCGTTGTGTTTTCAAACATTGTTTTTGTAGAAGTTGTGCCGACAACGCCTGTCATCGAAGCATCCGGTGATGCCTTAAATTCGAATACACTCCTTGGCAACCAATGGTATAATGAAGATGGTCCAATCCCCGGAGCTACAGGACAATTCTTTCTTGCGGTTGTTCCCGGCACCTATTACGTGATCGTTACATCAGGGGATTGCGTGTCTGCGCCTTCTAATCCTGTTGAATTATTGACAGTGGCTACTTCAGCGCTGGAATCAGATTCGAAATTCAAGATGTATCCGAATCCGGCGGGAGATGAGTTGACGATTGAGATGAAGGGAAATACAGAGGAGGTAGCGTTTCAGATTGTTGATATGATGGGGCGGATTGTCCATAACGGAATTATAGTGGATAAGAAGATGGTGAATCTATCAGAACTACATGCCGGATTATACAGTGTACATTATACCAACCGAACTAATCGGCTTATCCGCCATTTAATCAAGCAATGAGGGAATAGTCATGCGTCTTATCGCCTGAAAGTCTGGCAATTCAAATTACCCGGATTGGAAACCAGGCTATGCGCCCGGGTACACCGCTAATTGAAAACATCATACTTACTATTACGAACAGTTCCCTGCTGACGGCCAGCTACCCACTACTAACTGCTAACTTTTCCCTTACCTTCACACCTTTCATAACTATACGCTCATCTTCATCTCAACTCACCTATGAGGACCCTTTATCTTACCCTGATGGCAATCCTGGTTGCTTCATCATTGTCCGCCCAGCCCTGGCTTAAAAATCTACCGACAGGCAAATCAAAAGCAGAGCTCACACTCCCTGATTATCAAAAGGCTTTTGAATCCTATTGGGCACCTTATAATGTGGTCAAAGGCACCTATATAGAAAACGGTACAACGAAAAAAGCACCAGGGTGGAAACAATTTAAACGCTGGGAATACCAGATGTCAAGCGTTGCAGACCATGCGACCGGCGCTTTCCCACAAAAATCAGCCTTGCAGGTGCGCGAAGCGTTTGAAAGTACCCTTCCGATTCCAAGAAGAACCACTGCTGCTAACTGGACAGCCATCGGACCATTCAGCTCTTTCAGTGGTTACTCCGGTATCGGTCGTATCAACTGTGTTGCCTTTCATCCCACTGATCTCAATACCTATTGGGTAGGCGCTGCAGCAGGCGGACTGTGGCAGACTAGAGACAATGGATCTACATGGACATGCCTCACTGACAATAATGGTGTACTGGGTGTCAGCGATATTGTCATCCCAGATGATTTTGATTCGTCCAATACAATCTATATCGCCACTGGTGACCGCGACGCATGGGACAATCGGAGTGTCGGTGTACTCAAAACAACTGACGGCGGTAATACCTGGAATGCTACCGGACTCAGCTTTACAATCTATGAGGGACGAATGGTCAATCGTCTGCTCCAGGATCCTGGTAACAAAGATGTCCTCATTGCTGCCACCTCCATTGGTGTATTTAAAACATTTGACGGTGGTACCACATGGAACACTCAGATGACCAATGTGGAATTTATCGATATGGAATTCAATCCCGGCAATCCAACGATTATCTATGGCTCAACCAAAAACAGCCAGATTTTTCTGTCATCGGATGGGAACACATTTTCATCGGTCTTTGCTGATGGCAATGCTACAAGGATCGAGCTTGCCGTATCTCCCAATCAACCTGGCTGGGTATATGCTGTTGCCTCTAACGGAAACAGTGGCTTATATGGAATATTTAAATCAACAGATAGCGGCTTTACCTATAATGAAGTATTCAGTGGCAACATTAAAAATCTTCTTACATGGGAATCAGATGGGAGTGGAGCAGGCGGACAAGGCTGGTATGATTTAGCTCTGGCAGCTTCTCCATTTGACGCTAACATCCTCCTTGTCGGTGGGGTCAATTCATGGCGCTCTTTTGATGGTGGTGCCAGTTGGTCTATTACCAACCATTGGTATGGAGACATGGTACAGGCTGTTCATGCTGACAAACACAAACTGGCTTATCGTCCCAATGGTGATGTATTCGAATGTAATGACGGAGGTGTGTACGTTTCATCAGATAACGGTTCCAGTTGGACTGACAAAACCAATGGAATACAAATCAGCCAGATGTACAGACTAGGGGTATCACAAACTGAGCCAGGTGATGTCATCACAGGCTTGCAGGACAATGGCACGAAACTGGTTACCGCTAATGAATGGTATGACGTGAGAGGTGGCGATGGAATGGAATGTTTGATTGATTATTCAGATGTCAATACTCAATACAGCACCGTCTATTTTGGGGCGATAGACCGTACCACAAATCACTGGCAAAATGCAACCAATATCACTCCGCCGGATGATGGTGATTGGGTGACCCCATTTATCATCGACCCTAACAGTCCTAACATTCTCTATGGCGGTTACAACCAGGTGTGGAAGACGGAAAACAGAGGTGACTCCTGGACACAGATTTCAACTCTTGACAAACAAGGGCGCATTCGATCTATGGCCGTTGCCCCTGCTGATTCACGCTATTTGTATGTCGCTGATTATGCACAGATCTTTAAATCTACCAATGGCGGAATTGATTGGACCAACATCACGGGATCATTACCTACGTCCAGTGGCACGTTGGAGTATATCGCGGTCAAGTATGATGATCCAAATACATTGTGGGTAGTCCTGAGCGGTTATACCAATCCAGGCGTATATGAATCTATCGATGGCGGCCTATCGTGGACCAATATTTCTGTAGGATTGCCTCCAATTCCAGCATACTCGATGGTTCAGAATTATCAAGCCCCAAACGATGTGGAGCTATACCTGGGGACTGAGCTTGGTGTCTATTATAAAAAAGGAACCAATGACTGGATGCCCTATAATATCGGACTGCCAAATGTAAAAACAGGCGAAATCGAAATCTATTATGCTTCCAACCCGGGGGAAACCAGGTTGCGTGCCGCCTCTTATGGAAGAGGCCTATGGGAAACGCCAATCGAGTACACCCCTACACCTATGATCTACGTATCGGGTACCGCGGTACAGAAGAATCTATCCTCTGTGTCCCCCAACCAAACCAACCAGGAAATATTGAAAGTAGAATTAGTAACGAATGGAAATCTTTCTCCTTTCAGTGCGACCTCCTTTACTTTCAACACCAACGGATCTTCCAATCCGGCAACAGATATAACAAACGCAAAACTTTATTACACATCTACCTCAACCGCTTTCTCCTCAGCTGATCAGTTCGGAGAAACAATCATTGCACCTAACGGAGAATTTATCTTCACAGGAACCCGGGAACTAAGCAATGGGAGAAATAATTTCTGGCTGACCTATGACATCCCTGCAACGGCGGTGATTGGGAATCAACTGGATGCACAGTGCTCGTCAGTTGTCCTGGATGAACCAAAGACCTTGCTCATTTCGGATCCTGCAGGTGCCCGGACTATCGCTTTTGATTATTGTAATGCCGGTGCCGCTGAACTAACCTATGAATATATTTCAAGGGTCACCATAGGCGCTATTGATAATCCGTCAGGTAAAGATCCTGGAGGGTATACCGATTTTACTTCACAGGTTGTTGATCTCAACAGAGGTTCTGCTATCGATATTTTTGTAGAAAACGGGGTGCCGTATTTTGCAGACGAAATACTCGTGTATGTTGATTGGAATATCGATGGAGATTTTGATGATGCAGGTGAAGTTGTATTCCATTCCGCTCCATCCGGAACCATGATTTTTGAAGGCTCCTTTACTGCACCACTTACGGCTGCATTAGGCATTACGCGCATGAGGGTAAGGCTCCATGATTCAGACAATGGACCCCTGAGTGAGGCCTGCGGATTCTCTCAATGGGGAGAAGTTGAAGATTATTCCATACGCGTTTCAGTATGGGACCCTTGTGCCGCTCTAAATTATTTAGATTACAAAGCCACAAGCATACCTGGTGATTATATAAGCCTTGGTACTGAAGGCAGCATCATTACTACTGATAATTTTGACAATGCAAATTCTGCTCCACAGGATATTGGATTTACATTCGACTTTAAATGCGAGCCCTTTACCCAATTTATGCTCAATACGAATGGCTTTATTAAATTAGGTGATCTTCCTCCATCTTCAGATGCATTATTCTTTGATGATCCTCGCACCGCCGATGGAGGTTTATTTAAAAATAACAACCCTGCCGATGTCAATATTTTGAGTCCGATGAATCTAGATCTTGATGCCGGCACCGGGAGTCCTGAATATAGAGTCCATACCAGTGGTATCGCTCCAAACAGAATCTGCACTATCCAGTACAAGGATGTCAGGGAAGCAAACACGGATCCAATACCACAATACGATAACATGCAATTTCAGATCAAACTTTATGAGACTTCCAATATCATTGAGTTTGTATATGGCGATTGGACACCTTCCGGTAATCAAAATGATCAGAGGCCTGTAGCCTGCGGACTAAAAGGCTCAGGTAGTGCTGACGATCAGTTACTCCTCGTCAGTAAGACGAGCGATCAGGGTTGGGACGAAGTTCTTTTTACAAATTCAAAAAATCCATGGCCTCCGGCAATTTATTATGCGGAACCTCCACAAAGTCCTAAACCGGATGCAGGCAGAACCTTTAGGTTTGTTCCGAGATATAACATTGACCTGGGCATCTATGAAATCTATTCATTTGGAGAGGCTTCTTTATATTACTCCAACCCACAACCTATTGCTGTCAACGTAGTAAACGCCGGAAAAAACCGTCTGACAGATATCCCGGTCGTGATGATTGTGACGGGTGATAATAATTTTATTGAGACAGCCGTCATCCCTTCACTCCAACCGGATGAATCCGTCATCGTATCGTTTCCTGATTTTGTAGCTACAAACACGGGCAACTCAAACATTTATGTCCAGGTAGCCAATGACCAGGATGAGGACGGCTCAAATAATGAACGTTCCTGGAGTCAAAATACAAATGAGTACAGCTGCAATTATTCTTCACCCGAGGGCCCTGATCCGGGTCAGGGATTTTCTCCTCAGTCTGATAGGATTTACGCTGCCCAATATCATATTTCAGGAACAGCTGCAGTCGTTGCCGTTACGGCCTACCTCACAGATGATGTAGACAATGTAGGTAAAACAGTTTATGGAGTTATATTGAATAGTAGTGGGTCGATCACCAGTCAGTCTGATCCATACGTCATTGCAGCAGAAGATCTTGGAGGATGGCATCATTTTCAAATACCTACACCTCCTGTATTCACAGATGATGACTTTTACACAGGACTTGCGATGGATGCTTCATCTCCTGGGACTTCACCACTTGGTTTACAAAATGAAAATCCTCAACGCCCTGACACTTATTTTGAATCCGCACTTGATGGAAGCGGTTTGACAGAACTTATCCAGGATTATCGCCTGATGATCGGTGCTGCACTGGCTCCAACATCTCCTGTGCCAGGGTTCATATCCGGTGAACAATTTATCTGCAGCGGACTATCGGCAAACCTAACATTGCAGGAATACAATGGCTTTATACAATGGCAGCAATTACCTGATGGAGAGCTGAACTGGGCAAATGTTACAGGAGGATCAGGATCAAATTCACCTGCGTATAGCACTCCCTTATTGAACGTGACCACTTACTATCGAGCGGAAGTGACACAACCTACATTTGCAGCTGTATATTCTAATGTTACTACAGTACAGGTCTTGCCATCTCCAGGTCTAGCAGGTCTGATTACAGGTGACGATGTAATCTGTGCAGGACAAGGCGAGGTTTTGTACACCGTTGAAGAAATTGAAAATGCAACTTCTTACATCTGGTCCTTGCCATTCGGAGCTACAGGGTCAAGTATTTCGAATAGTATATTGGTCAACTTTGGTACATCACCTCTGGCAGGCGAGATAAGTGTGGCTGGTGTTAATGATGTTTGCTTGGGTTTGAGTTCCTCGTTACCGGTGGTTTTTTTAGAAGAATACTTTCCCCAGGTCGACAGTGTATCGCAACCAACATGCACAGTCGCTACTGGCAGTGCCATTATTTCCGATCTACCAGGATGGTCCTGGACGATGACCTTATTACCTGAAGGCCTCGTGGTTCTTGGCAATGGCCCTATCTACACTTTTGAAAATCTATTGCCCGGCGTTCATCAGTTTTTTGTGGAAGATGAATCTGGTTGTATAAGCATACTAACATCTGAATTTAACATAGACGACCAGCCAGGTATTCCGGTAACACCTTTCATCACAGCCATTGACAACCTTCTTCACTCGGATTCACCTTCTGGTAATCAATGGTATGATGGGAATGGCCCTATCGCAGGTGCTACTGGCCAGGACTATACTGCTAGCTGGGACGGAATGTACTATGTGATTGTTACTGTAAATGGTTGCAGTTCTCCCGCATCCAACACAATTCCAGTTTTTATATCTGGAGTCAAAAACGCTGAACAACATCTGAAGATCAATCTATATCCTAACCCGGTATCCAATGAACTCTTTATTGAAATACCAGACAACAACGACATTATTGAATTTGAGATTCTCAATGCCGTTGGTCTTGTGGTAGACAAAGGAACGTTTACTGAAAAAGTAAAAATTGAAACAGGAAAACTGTTGCCCGGAATGTATTTTATCAAACTGGAGGACCATGGATTTGAAGTGATACAGAAATTTGTGAAGGAGTAAATTACCATGCCAAACACCCTCATTAAAAAGTCCATCACCATCACTGCCTCAGCACATGAGGTGTGGCGTGTCTTCACCGACCCAAAGGTAACTATGCTCATGGAAGGCCAATATGTATCCTCCTGGAAAAAAGGGGAATCCCTGCAATGGAAAGGTGATGATGGAAAACTCTACAGCTACGGCATCATCCTTGAACTGGAACCGGATCAGCTGTTGAAACACAGCCTCTATGACATGAAAACAAAAGAACGAATCACTTCTGTCATCACCTACCGGTTTGAAGACAAGGGAAAATATACTATCCTACATGCTGAAGAGGAACTTACCTTCGACATGCGGGATGATCAGTTTGAAGAAGCTCTCGAAGGATGGGACATGGCCCTGGATACTGTCAAAGAAATCGCGGAACGAAAAGAAAAATGACCTGAACAAAACAGCTGGAAAATACAGTAAAACCGCTTACATGATCTCCATTCGTCCTGCCACCGTTTCTGATGCTCAGCTTTTGTCCTTCATTGCGCCCCAGACCCATATGGAATCACATGGACATAGCGCAAAAGCGGAGCATCACGAAGTGTACATTTCAAAGAAGCTTTCTGTTGATGCTTTTATAACTGAGCTGACCAATCCTGGAAATCTCTACCATATCATTTATGTAGATGATGTGGTTGCAGGATATTCTAAAATAATTTTAAACTTCAATCATGAGCTTATTGCTGATCAACCTGTGACCAAGCTTGAACGTATCTATCTGCTGAAACCATATTATGGAATGGATGCCGGCAAAAAGTTTTTTGATCATAATGTAGGTTTTTCAAAAGATCAGCATCAGTTAGGGATGTGGCTTCATGTCTGGATTGAAAACCACCGTGCCTTTGCGTTTTACCTGAAGCAGGGCTTTAAGATCATCGGGAGCTATAACTTCGAAGTCTCGCCGACACACTTCAATCCGAATCATGTGATGTATCTGAAATACTAGACCACAGTACATGCCCCCTCTTACCGACAGACTCCTCGTACTCTTATTACGCCCTTTCAGGGCTTAAAAGGACTTGCTTCCTGCTTGCTCACAGGGCTGCACCCTGTGATGCTGCATCACGCCCTTTCAGGGCTTAAAGGGACTTGCTTCCTGCTTGCTCACAGGCCTGCACCCTGTGATGCTGCATCACGCCCTTTCAGGGCTTAAAGGGACTTGCTTCTTGCTTGCTCACAGGGCCGCACCCTGTGATGCTGCATCACGCCCCTTCAGGGCTTAAAGGGACTTGCTTCCTGCTTGCTCACAGGCCTGCACCCTGTGATGCTGCATCATGCCCTTTCAGGGCTAGGATTTTTCTTAAGCCCCGAAGGGGCGCCATCCCCTAACGATGGGTGAAGCCCATCGCACACATGATGTGCGCAGCTCATCATGCCCAAGCCCCGAAGGGGCGCTATCTACCTGCGAGGGGTTCAGCCCCTCGACGATGGGCAAGGCTCATCAATAAAAATCATGTACCATATCCTCCCAACCCCTAATTTAGTCCTGTCACTAAATACTTCACCAGTATGGGACAATCCTTAGTCAAAAACTATATTCATATCGTCTTCAGTACGAAGCACAGGCAACCCCTGATCCTCCCACCTGTCGAAGATGAACTTCACAAATACCTGAGTGGAATTTGCAAGGCACTTGAATGCCAGCCGCTCATCGTCGGTGGGTTCACTGATCACATCCACATCCTGTGCCTGCTTTCCAAAAAAATAGCATTGATGAAATTAGTGGAAGAAGTAAAATCTCATTCTTCCAAATGGATAAAACCCAAGGGCCCAGGTTACTCTAATTTTTATTGGCAAGATGGATATGGTGCGTTCTCCGTAAATCCTAAAGGAGTAGATCGGGTAACTTCTTATATAAAGAATCAAAAAGAACATCATCGAAAAAAAACGTTCCAGGATGAATTCAGGGGTATGCTGCACAAGTATCAAGTGGAATATGACGAACGCTATGTCTGGGATTAAGTAAAATTACTTTTTTCAGAACTTAAACCCAATCTTCGCTTTCCCACCACTGACATTCTTCGGATCAAATTCCTTCACATCATTCAGGATAATAGTAGACATCAGGTCAGGTGTACGTTCTTCTTTCCTGATAGCAGCAAGTCGGAGGTTCTGATTTTTGACGGATTCAGCCACAATCTGCCGCACCGTCCTGGCATTTCCAAAAAATTCATCCCGGTGATTAAACAGCACCGTAAAATATCCCTTCAAATGCGTGGCCGCATCCACATCAGGCATCACACCCTCCTTGCGATACATCGAAAGGGCAATGATAAACATTTGGTCAGGGGTGTAATCCTCAAAGTAAAAATATTTGTCAAATCTGGATTTCAACCCTGGATTGGAATTGATAAACCCATGCATGTTGTGCGTATAGCCGGCCACAATGACTCCAAACTTCCCACGCAGGTCTTCCATCCGCTTCAGGATAATCTGAATCGCCTCTCCGCCAAAATCATATGGAGATCCTTTTTCCTGCGCGAGTGAATATGCTTCGTCTATAAACAAAACACCCCCCATCGCCTCATTGATTTTTTCACCTGTCTTGATCGCCGTCTGCCCGATATATCCGGCCACCAGCCCCTCACGATCCACTTCGACAAGATGTCCCTTCTCCAGGATACCAAGTCCCTTGTAAATATTTGACAGTATTCTCGCTACTGTTGTTTTGCCGGTGCCTGGATTACCGGTGAAGACGGTATGTAATGAAAATTTATTCAACACATCTTTCCCGGTTTCCTGGTAAAACTTTACCAGACTGACCATCTCATTTACCTCCGTCTTGATTTTATCCAATCCTGTAAGCAGATTGAGTTCTTCAAGACTCTCCCTCAATAGTGTTTCCAAGGATGCTGTCTTCGTTCCTGTTGATGAGGCAACCGCTTGAGCTAATATTTGTCCTTTGTCTGTGATCACATGAGCCCCACCTTCCTCAAAACCATCTCCAACTTCGAATGGTACGGTGGCAATGTGCGTATCCATGAAAATAATCTCCATTGTATACCGGTCATTGTGCCATGAACCGGGTTGAACGTTGCCCCATCCGGCATATACTGAATATGCCTGTCCGGCGGTGTCAGGTGGAACGTACGTCATATAACTCTGACTCCCTTTTGGCTGGCCATCGGCATCTGCGTAAAGGAAGAAAATCTCTGCAAAATAATCCTTGGAGGTTTTGTTCTTGAAGTTGAATTCTCCCCATACAAAGCGCGTATCCTTCTGGCCGAATTTCTTCACATATTTTTTTTCAGGCAGCGTGGAAGCCTGACCATCCCCCTCAAATAACCTGATGGACTCGAGATCAAAATAATGATTGAGCCCTGCCGGAAGATCACCTACGTCCTCGATATAAAAGGTCGTCTCCCCCATCTTAACCTCGTCGATATAAGCCTCCCACACATAGCTTCCTTTCCGCCAGTAATCACCTGGTGTAGCGTTACCCCAGGAATGCCGTACAAAAACAATATTCTCTTCCTTCAGCACTTTACGTTTCTCCTCGAAGTTGGAGAGTTCATTCTTCTGGCTGCCATTAACAAAAAAACACTTTGACCGGATAGAGGCTTCCCATTCTGCCTCGTCGAATAACTTATTGAAAAACGAAATTTCAACACGCAGATAGGTCGTTTCAAACCGGTCAAAAACTTTCCGGTACTTTTTGGTGGAACCGGCCATCCACTCATCGGAGGAATGGATCTTCATTTCACTAAACTTATATCTACCAGGCAACTGACCTGAAGAGTTGCCATCGCCTTCCTGTCCGTCCTTTCCTTCTTCTCCCGGAATACGCATAAACGTTTAATTTGAGTTGTCAAAATAGGAAAAAACCCGGATGCTCCGTTATCCATTCATCTTGCAGGACTTACCTTTAAGCTGCTAAAGTCAATATTGTGTAGTACCGCGATAGCTGAAAACAGACCCATGGACCATCTGTATCCTGTGGATCATTGCAGTGGGTGTAATTGTTTTCTTTATGCGCATCAAATGGCAGGAGTTATTTTACTTCTTGGACACCGGTCAGCACCACCCCATGCCTGCTACCAAAATGATGAAAAACATCATCCGGGATTATGCGATCATCGCTCTGGGGGTATACATCTCTAAAAATAAAATAACAGCTTTTACAGCGCTCGACTTTGAAATAGGGGATAAAGTGATTCCTATCGGACGGGCATTTAAGGAACAGTTTTTAAAATCATTAGAAAACTAATCGATATAAACATATAGATGGAACCTTACTGGCTTGATCAAAAAACGTATCCCTTCACAGCGCATTATATGGAGATAAATGGATATAAACTGCATTACATTGATGAAGGTCAAGGAGAAATCATCCTTTTTGTCCATGGCACCCCCTCCTGGAGTTTTGATTACCGCGAATGCATTAAAGCAATGAGCAAAACCCACAGGTGCATTGCGGTGGATCATATCGGGTTTGGGTTGTCAGATAAACCCGATATATATGACTACTCCACTATCAATCACAGCAAGACACTGGAACACTTTATCCTTGACAAAGGATTAAAAGATTTTACACTTGTTGTGCATGATTTCGGCGGACCTATCGGTTTGAATTTCGCCATAAAATATCCGGACATGGTGAAGCGGCTTGTTATCCTCAATTCTTGGCTCTGGAGCAGCAAGGATGATCCGGAATTTATTAAGCTGAGCAGCATACTCAAGAGTCCGCTTCTCCCCTTTCTCTACCGGTACTTAAATTTCTCCGCCCGCTATATTCTTCCGAAATCTTTTGGTGACCACAAATTGTCTAAACACCTATTACGTCAATATACGATGCCATTTGGCGACAGGACGCAAAGAAATGGCCCACTGGCTTTTGCGAGGTCATTGCTCGATGATCAGGATTGGTTCGAATCCCTGTGGAATGCTAAAACTGTCCTGGAGGTCAAACCGACACTCTTTATATGGGGCATGAAAGATCCGGTGATCAAACTGCACATTCTTGAAAAATTTGTTTCAGGATTTCCCCTGGCTAAAGTGCTTAGGCTGGAATCCTCGGGTCATTTTCCTCAAGAAGAACAACCTGAAGAGGTCATAAAGGCAATAAACAGTTTCCTGAAAGCCAATTAAACTAAGGGATATCCATTCCTACACTTTAGCGATTATTTCTCGCCTTCACCTTCGTTTTTAACAGAGGGCGTAAGACACCTGGGAGATAAATTGAATCAAGTGGAACTCTCACTTCCTGAAACTTTAACTAAAAACTGGTGTTTCCCTTCTAAAAGGACTAATTTTACATTTCGAACTTCAAACAAATAATAACTAACATGAAAGATCAACATCAAAAAGAATATGCCGGCGTATGGATGGATCACCGCAATGCTATATTCGTAACAGCGGAAAGCGGTGAGTTCTCCATTCAGGAAGAGAAAATAGTTGCAGGTGAATACCATGGTGACAAAGGCGAACATGCCTATAATAATGCCGAGAAAACAGATAATCGTAAATACTTCAAAACGATTGCCAGTCATTTGCTAAAATATGATGAGGTCTTTATTTTCGGTCCAGGTAAATCACAAGAAGAATTTCTGAATTTCCTTCATGATGATCAACATTTTAAAAGCAAGAAAATCACTTTGGGAAGCGCTGAAAAATTGACAGATCCACAGACCGTGGCTAGGGTTAGAGATTTTTTTAAATTATAGCAGGCACAACAATCTATTTAAAATTGAAAAGGGCATCGATACGATGTCCTTTTTTTGCCCGGAATCGAATCGAAAATAACCTTTAATTATCTTGGCCTGAAACCCTATTTCATTCTCCTGGAAACATTCACTCCTATAAACCGTTGCCTCTATACATGAATGCAATGTAAAGTTTCCGGCAGCATAAAAACACAACGACAAAGTTTTATACCTTTACTAAGGAAAGTTGTTGTACTGTCATGTCTTCAGCAAATCAAGCCAAAATCACCACCACTTTTTGGTTAGTAGTGCTTGTCCATCACAGGCATGTAGATTGTATTCGTGATGAAAGCGTTCTGGGATCAGCGCTATAGCCAGGAGGGATATGCGTACGGTGACACACCGAATGCGTATTTCAAAAACACCATCCGAGACCTTACCCCAGGAAAGATACTTTTACCTGCAGAAGGCGAAGGACGTAATGCCCTATATGCCTCCTCACTTGGGTGGGACGTTTATGCGTTTGATATAAGTGGACAAGGGAAACAAAAGGCAGAATCGCTCGCACGTAAACATGATGTAAAAATTAAATACACCATTGGTGACTGCGGAGAGATATCCTATCCAGGTAATACCTTTGATGCAATTGGACTGATCTATGCTCATTTTGAAGCCCTGCTGATTTCCATTTATCATCGTCACCTGATGGAGTATCTAAAGCCTGGAGGCATACTGATTTTCGAGGCCTACAGCAAAAACCATACTGCATATCAGCACATCAATCCAAAGGCCGGCGGCCCCGGCCATGCGGATATGCTCTATGATATAAACATGATAAAACTTGATTTTCCTGATGTGGATTTCATCGCATTAAAGGAAGAAGAGATTATGCAACAAGAGGGCAAGTATCATTCAGGAAAAGGAATGGTTATCAGATTTTTTGGTAAGAAGAAACAGGCGTCATGACTAAAAACAAGATTCGGCAAACTACCCTTCATGGGCTTACACGGACAAAAGTAGGTAAACGGCTTTCTGCGATTGTGAGAGAGATGAAACAAGCAGAACGCAAGTTTTTACCTTTATTGGAAGAGCTCCATGATCACTTTAAACACAGCGGAGCCAACCTGATACATTACTTGGTCCTACGCAGCAATGAAATCCGGGAAATACAAGAATACCTTCACCATATCGGATTATCTTCCCTGACGAATTCAGAGAGTCACACCCTTTCACAAGTACAAAATGTCTTACACTGGCTGGAGGATAAAGTGGCGGATGCGAAGAAAGTTTCTGCCTGCAACTTTGAAGTAGCCTCCAGGTTACAATTACTCCATGCGGAAGAATTGCTTGGCTTATTTCCAAATCAGGACAGGCCCCATATCATGGTTACTTTTTCATCCGAGATGCTGCAGGACCGCAAGTTGATGGAAGAAATGCTCAACAAGGGTATGTCTATCGCGCGCATCAATTGTGCCCATGACACTCCTGATGTCTGGTTGCAAATGATCTCCCTGCTTAAAAAAGCAATGGCCAAGACCGGCAGAAATTGTAAAATCTACATGGATCTTGCTGGTCCTAAAATCAGGATCAAAAGCATCCATGCACTGAAAAAAAATGAAGACCATGAGTTACCTGTAAAAGAAGGAACTGAACTAATCCTGAGTCATGTCAAAGCATCTGAGCTAAAGGGAAAAAAACATAAACCAAAAGTTGATGTGCTCAACATCGAACCAAAAGAACTGCTGGAAATGGTCAAAGAAGGCGAGCACATATTTTTTGACGACGGCAAGTTTGAAGCCAGGGTCACCAGCGTAAAACCTGGTCAGATAACCGTAAAAATCGTCAGGATTTCTGCGAGAAAACATTTTTTAAAACCCGAACGAGGCATCAACTTACCTGATTCAGAGATTACCATTCCTACCCTGACAGCGGAAGACAAAGTCAATATTCCATTTATGTGTGAACATGCTGATATGGTTGGGTATTCCTTTGTCAGTAACCCATCGGATATAGAACTGCTCCGTCAGGAGATTTCTAAATACAATCCACGTCACAAGCCAGCCATCATCCTGAAGATCGAGCGCTTATCTGCTGTCCAGCATCTGCCCGCACTGCTGATCAACGGGATGAAGGATGAAGCGTTGGGGGTGATGATCGCCCGCGGAGATCTGGCTGTTGAAATTGGCTTCGAACGATTAAGTGAAATACAGGAAGAAATACTCTGGATCTGTGAAGCTGCCCATGTACCTGTCATCTGGGCTACACAGGTATTGGAGACCCTCAACAAAACAGGCTATGCCACCCGGTCTGAAATTACAGATGCCGCCATGAGTGGTCGTGCTGAATGTGTCATGCTCAACAAAGGAAAATATATCGTCAGAACCATCGCGACGCTGGATGACATTCTCACCCGCCAGCAAGGTCATGTCAATAAGAAGAGGTATATCATGCGGCCATTGGGAATTGCCAAATCATTTATTGAACAATGAGATAGCTGCAGTTGTTGTAGGTGATCCCTTCCCGGGATACCTATTGAGCAAAATGAAATAAAATGGTCAATAAATTTGGCTGGTATTTAAATCGCATTACCTTTGAACCATAATATTCAATAAAATGATTATCAATAATCTGAATCTTCATCATCATTGTCATCATTGTGCGCAGGCGTGGTTGGCATGATATGTAAATAATATCTTTTTGTAAACCCGTCTGATTATTCCGGACGGGTTTTTTATTGCCCAACAATCCCGGTTTACTCAGACCAGACCTAAACAAATGAGTAACCTAAAAATCGCCGTACAGAAAAGCGGGCGCTTAAGTGAAAAATCCCTGGCCCTGCTGGCGGATTGCGGCATCAAGATCTCGAACGGGGACCGTAAGCTAAAAGCTACAGCAGACAATTTTCCAGTAGAAGTGCTCTTCCTCCGCGATGATGATATACCGCAATATGTTGAACAAGGTGTAGCGGATATAGGCATACTGGGTGAAAACGAGGTCTGGGAAAAAGGCAAAGAAGTCATCCAGGTTGAAAAACTCGGATTTGCCTCCTGCAAGCTCGTCCTTGCGATCCCGAAGGACGAGGTGTATTCAGGACTTTCATGGTTCAGGGATAAAAAAATCGCCACGAGCTATCCTTCGATTCTCAGTCACTTCTTCAAGGTTCACAAGATCGATGTCCAGATTGAAGAAATCGGTGGCAGCGTTGAAATCGCTACCGGTATTGGTCTTGCTGATGCCATCTTTGATATCGTGAGTACGGGCAGCACCCTGATGCTCAATGGGCTGAAGGAGGCTGAGATCGTGACCCGAAGTGAGGCCATTCTGATCTCTAATCCTAGCCTCAATCCGGAAAAAGTCAAAATTGTTGAAAGATTATTGTTCCGAATCAGGGCGGTGCGCAATGCCTCAGCAAATAAATATATCCTGCTCAATGCGCCAGATACTGCCATACCGGGCATATGTCAAATACTGCCCGGCATGAAATCCCCCACCATCCTCCCACTTTCCACCCCGGGTTGGTCGAGCTTGCATTCAGTCATCAAGGAAGACGAATTCTGGGATATAATAGATCAGTTGAAAGCTCATGGCGCGGAAGGTATCCTCGTCATCCCCATTGAAAAAATGATTGTATAAACGCACGAACGATGAAAGCTCAAATTTCACCAATACCCTCCATGAGAAAAATAAAATTCCCGGCAATCCAAAGCTGGTCTAAACTCGCTGAACGGCCATCACTTGATACCGCAAACCTATCTTCCACCGTGGAAAAAATATTTACAGAAATCCGGAAAAACGGCGATACAGCAGTTGCAAAATATACACGGCGCTTTGATAAGATTTCCATCGTTCAGACCCGTACATCCGTCGCGGAAATAAAAGCAGCTTCGGGAAAGTTGTCAACGGATTTAAAAAAGGCGATGCAAAGAGCAGTACGAAATATACACCGGTTTCATGCTGCGCAAATTGAAAAACCAAAAGTCATCAGGACCATGAAGGGTGTATACTGCTGGCGTGAAAGCAGGCCTATCGAAAACGTAGGTTTATACATTCCCGGGGGAACCGCTCCACTATTTTCTACCGCATTGATGCTCGGTATACCGGCTCAACTGGCAGGATGTAAAGAAATTGTTTTATGCACTCCGCCGGATAAAAACGGGTTGATTCATCCGGCGATTCTGTATGCCGCTAAACTTGCCGGCATCTCCAATATCTGCAAGGTGGGTGGCATACAGGCTATCGCGGCACTCACCTGGGGCACCAAACAAATCCCACGCGTTGATAAAATCTTTGGCCCCGGAAATCAATACGTCACCGCAGCCAAACAATATGCGCTGCAAATGGGCGTGGCCATCGATTTACCTGCAGGCCCTAGCGAAGTGCTCATCATCGCTGATCAAACATGCAAACCCGCATTTGTGGCCGCTGATCTGCTTTCTCAGGCAGAACATGGCCCCGACAGCCAGGTCGTCTTATTGTCTGATGACGAACAAGTGTTGGATGCTGTCCTGGCGGAAGTACATACGCAAATGGAAATACTTCCGAGAATCAAAATAGCAAAGGAAGCATTGCGCCACAGCAAGGTGATCCTGCTTAAATCCATTGATGAATGCATGGCATTTAGCAACCATTATGCCCCTGAACATTTAATCCTTGCCGTTAAAAACCCTACATCAAAGATGGCGCAGATCATCAATGCAGGCTCTGTATTTCTTGGAAACTATAGCTGTGAAAGTGCCGGCGATTATGCTAGTGGCACTAATCACACGCTGCCTACCAACGGTTATGCCAGCCGCTACAGCGGGGTATCTGTAGACAGTTTCGTAAAGAAAATAACCTTTCAGAGGATCACCCGTAAAGGGATAATGTCCCTTGGCCCCACTATCGAACGTATGGCACAGGAAGAAAAACTATTCGCACACCAAAACGCAGTAACCCTGCGACTTAAAACCCTGTAGACTATGTTCAGACTCGAAAATATGGTGAGGCCAAACATCATGGCACTCCAAGCCTATTCCAGCGCGCGTGATGAATATCATGGTACTGAAGGCATCTTTCTTGATGCCAATGAAAATCCATTTGGTCTTCTCAACAGGTATCCAGATCCCCATCAGCAATATTTAAAAGCGGCCATCAGCAGCATCAAGGACATTCCGGTTGAAAATATTTTCATCGGGAATGGCAGTGATGAAGTGATTGACCAAGCTCTGCGCATTTTTTGTACCCCCGGCAAAGACAAGACCATCACATGTCCGCCAACCTATGGCATGTATGAAGTGATGGCCCACATCCATGATACTACCATCATCCCCGTTCCACTGACTAATCGTTTTCAGTTAGATATGGCCGGCATCTTTCGTGCAGCATTGCAAGAAGAAGATGTAAAAATGATTTTCCTATGCTCCCCAAACAATCCAACCGGGAATAACTTGGATGGGCTGGAAGAACTGATCAGAAATTTCGGCGGAATTGTATTCCTCGATGAGGCCTACATTGATTTCAGTTCGAAGGCCTCCTTGATTCATCAACTACACGATTTTCCAAATCTCATTATATCCCAAACACTAAGCAAGGCCTGGGGAATAGCCGGAGCAAGAATAGGAATGGCCTTCGCCGACAAGGACATCATCGCGCTCTTTGATAAAATAAAACCACCCTACAATATCAGCCAGATCAATCAAACGGCGGCCCTCGATATATTATCGCAGGAGGAAAGATTTGAAAACAATAAAGCCCTCATTCTTTCAGAAAAGAAAAAGCTAATGCCCCGCCTGACTGCCTTACCCTATGTGCAAAACCTATACCCATCAGATACCAATTTTCTTCTGGTAAAAATGGATGATGCGGACCAAGTATATCAGTCCTTACTACAACATCAAATTATCACGCGTAACCGTAGCCGTGAAGTGGCAGGCTGTCTAAGAATCACCATCGGCACACCGGAAGAAAACAACATCCTCATGCAAATACTTGAAAAATTGACCCTATGAAAAAGGTACTTTTTATCGACCGGGATGGAACACTCGTCATCGAACCCTCTTCCAATCAACAAGTTGACAGCCTGGAAAAACTTGAATTCTATCCGGGGGTCTTCCAGCACCTGTCGCGCATCGCGACCGAAATGGATTACCTCCTGGTCATGGTGACCAACCAGGATGGTCTGGGCACCCCTTCCTTTCCTGAAGAATCGTTTTGGTCTGTGCAGGAAAAAATAATCACGGCGTTTCGAAATGAAGGCATTCACTTTCATGAAATCCTGATCGATCGTTCCTTTTCACACCAAAACCTGGATACCCGCAAACCCGGCACCGGCATGCTTACTCATTATCTGAAAAGCGGGTATGACCTTGCCAATTCATTTGTGATCGGTGACCGGCTGACGGACATTAAACTCGCAAAAAATATTGGATGCCAGGCCATATACCTAAGCCCATCAGCAAATGAAGAAGCCGCACTGACTACGATTTCATGGAAGGACATATGGTTGTTTCTATCAGCAAGGCCCCGCATTGCCGTTATACTACGCGAGACCCTGGAGACGCGCATCGAAATTGAACTCAACCTTGATGGGAGCGGCATATGCCATATCAACACTGGACTAGGTTTTTTTGATCATATGTTGGAACAGGTTGCACGTCATGGTTTATTTGATCTCCGGATTCAGGTGCATGGAGATTTGCATATCGATGAACACCATACTATAGAAGATGTAGCTATCACCCTCGGTGAAGCATTCTACAAGGCAATAGGAAATAAGAGGGGAATTGAACGCTACGGCTTTCTATTGCCCATGGATGATTGTCTTGCACAGGTAGCCATTGATTTTGGTGGCAGGCCATGGCTCGTCTGGGAGGCTATCTTTGCGCGCGAAAAAATCGGGGACCTTCCTACAGAAATGTTTATGCATTTTTTCAAATCCTTCAGCGATCACGCCAAATGCAATCTAAATATAAAAGCGGAAGGAACGATTGAACACCATAAGATTGAATCCATTTTCAAAGCCTTTGCACGGGCCGCGGCATTAGCGGTCCGCAAGTCCGCCCATTCCTCCATCCCCAGCACAAAAGGAATACTATGATTGCTATCATCGACTATAACGCGGGCAATACGCGGTCTGTAAAAAATGCACTGGAAAGACTGGGCCAACAGGCCATCGTGACAAGTGATGCGGATATCATCAACAAGGCCGATAAAGTCATTTTTCCGGGCGTGGGAGAAGCGGGTTGCGCCATGAAGTATCTGCTTGATCTTGAGCTTGAAGGTGCGATCGGGTCTCTTTCACAACCATTCCTTGGCATTTGTCTTGGCCTCCAGCTCATGTGCCGCCATTCGGAAGAAAGCGATACGACAGGGATAGGTATTTTTGATAGTGATGTCAGAAAGTTTCCACCTGCCGGGCTAGTACCTCATATGGGTTGGAATACATTGACGGATTTAAGAGGTCCGCTCTTTAAAGGGTTACCTGAAAACAGTGATCTGTATTTTGTCCACAGCTACTATGCAGAGCTCTGCAGCCAGACCACAGCCACCTGTGCATATATATTACCCTTCAGCGCCGCGCTGCAAAGCGATAATTTCTTCGCCGTACAATTCCATCCGGAAAAATCGGCTGAGACCGGTGAACGTATTCTGAAAAACTTCCTCGCCTTATGAGAATCATCCCTGCCATGGACATCCTCAACGGTAAATGCGTCAGACTGACACAAGGAGATTACGCGACCTCCAAAGTTTATGACGCGCATCCGCTGGACATGGCCAAGCGAATGGAAGCGCACGGGTTGAAATATCTTCACCTGGTCGACCTCGATGGCGCTCGTTCTAATCATATCGTAAACCATGATGTGTTGAAGGACATTACAACGCAAACCTCTCTGGTGGTGGATTTTGGTGGAGGTCTCAAAAGCACGGAGGATGTTTCGAAGGCTTTTGATAGCGGGGCACATCAGGTCACCGCCGGAAGTATAGCCGTTGACCAGCCGGCCTTGTTTATGGATTGGGTTGAGCGATATGGTTCGGAAAAAATTATACTGGGTGCAGATAGCCGGGAACGGATGATTGCGACGCATGGGTGGCTTGCTGCTACCGGTGTCGATGTGATTGATTTTATTTCAGCCTTTGCCAGGAAAGGCGTAACCCATGCGATCTGCACAGATATAGGAAAAGATGGCATGCTCAAAGGCCCTGCTTTCGACCTCTATATAGAGATCCTTGCTGCCACGCCGATCCATCTTATTGCCAGCGGTGGCATACATAGCTTACATGACCTTGAACAACTGAAACAATTAGGTTGCCAGGGTGCGATAATTGGCAAGGCCATTTATGAAGGTATTATTTCATTTGAGGAACTGAGCACATTATGTTAAAAAAACGCATTATCCCTTGCCTGGATATCAAAGATGGCCGCACCGTTAAAGGCGTCAATTTTCTCGGTCTGCGCGATGCGGGCGACCCGGTTGCACTATCCAGAAGATATGTTGAAGAAGGCGCTGACGAATTGGTTTTTCTGGATATCTCAGCGACCCTTGAAAACAGAAAAACCCTTGTCAGCCTGGTGGAAAAAATCGCTCATGAGATTAATATTCCCTTTACGGTAGGAGGCGGTATCAGCAGTCTCGAAGAGGCCAGAGTGCTTATACGGGCAGGGGCAGATAAAATCAGTATCAACTCAGCGGCAGTAAAGTCCCCCAATCTGATCGCTGAAATTGCCGGAACGCTGGGCAATCAATGTGTAGTGCTGGCGATTGATACCAAATACATTGTGGATGAATGGTTGGTATACATTCATGGAGGAAAAACGCCAACTGATCTCAGGACGCTAGACTGGGCTTTAAAAGCGGAAACCCTGGGAGCCGGGGAAATCCTGCTCACCTCGATGGATCATGATGGTGTACAAAGCGGATTCGCCCTCGAAATAACACAGGCTGTTTGTGAACGGGTCAATCTCCCCGTCATCGCCTCCGGTGGTGCAGGGCTAAAAGAGCATTTCAAAATCCTTTTTGAACAAACCAAGGCCAGTGCCGCACTGGCAGCTAGTATTTTCCACTTTGAAGAAATCGGTGTGCCCGACCTGAAGCATTATCTGCGAAAAGAAAATATACCTATACGATGAATATTGATTTTACGAAAGGAAACGGCCTTGTCCCTGCGATCGTGCAGGATGAAGCGACCATGCAGGTCCTTATGCTCGGATATATGAACGCAGAAGCACTGGAGACCACTCGCCAGACCGGCAAAGTAACCTTCTACAGTCGCAGCAGGATGGCACTATGGACAAAAGGAGAAACATCAGGAAACTACCTGCAGGTAAAAAATATCCGCGTCGATTGCGATAAGGACACCCTGTTGATCACTGCTGTGCCAATGGGCCCCGTATGCCACACCGGATCCACCTCCTGCTTTGGGGAGGTTTCCGCTAAAGGCTTTATCTATCAACTTGAAAAAATCATCGGAAACCGGATTGCAGATTCCGATGAGCAGTCTTACACTTATCGCCTTTTCCAAAAAGGGATGAATGCTATAGCGCAGAAAGTCGGAGAGGAAGCGGTTGAACTCATCATCGAATCAAAAGATCAGGACCTCGGCCGATTCAAGAATGAAGCTGCAGACCTGTTATATCATTTCCTCGTTCTGCTCAGGGCGAAGGATATTGATTTAAGCCAGGTTGAAGAAGTCCTGAAGGAGAGAAACGGAGGGCTATCTTCCGGGTAAATCTGTCGATTGGACAACAGTGCCTGTGCCCGGTTTGAAAAAAAATTGCGCCGCATTAATATTAATCGTATTTTTACGATTAATTACACAAGTATGGGCTCGACCAAGTCAGATGAATTCTCTGTAAAAGACAACCGGATAGCTACCTATGCCAAGGCATTGGCCCATCCGGCCAGGGTAGCTATTCTCAGACTCCTGATCCAGCGCCAGGCCTGTGTCTGCGGTGATATCGTGGATGAACTCCCCCTTTCTCAGAGCACTGTTTCTCAGCATCTGAAGGAACTCAAAGAAGCCAGACTGATCAAAGGCGACATCGACGGCGCAAGAGTGTGCTACTGTATTGACGATCATGAAATGAATGCTGCTAAAAATGCTATCCAGGGACTCTTTGACAGTTATGAAGTGCAGAAAAACAAATGCTGCTGATTTTTTTACCCGATTACATCGTCATTTTACGATAATTAATTTATAACCCTACATCAATGATGCAAACTCAAAACACTGATGCTCAGCTCAAAGATCTCGTAAGACAGAAATATAGCGAAATCGCCCTACAGGACAAAGAAACCAATCAATCTTCTTGTTGTGGTGCAGGCGGCTGCTCCACAGAAGTATACAACATCATGAGTGATGACTATACTACACTCGAAGGATATAATCCGGATGCAGACCTTGGCCTCGGCTGTGGACTGCCAACACAATTTGCGCATATTCAAAAGGGAGATGTGGTGGTAGATCTGGGCAGCGGTGCAGGCAATGATTGCTTTGTCGCCAGGGCACAAACCGGCGAGACCGGAAAAGTGATCGGCATCGACTTCACTCCTGCTATGATCGAAAAAGCACGGATCAATGCCGAAAAGAGAGGATTTCACAATGTTGAATTCAGACAGGGAGATATTGAAAAAATGCCTTTAACTTCCAACATAGCGGATGTCATTGTAAGCAATTGTGTCCTCAACCTGGTCCCCAACAAAGAAGGTGTCTTTAAAGAAATATTCCGCATTCTGAAACCCGGTGGCCACTTCAGCATTTCTGATATCGTCCTCGTCGGTGAGCTGCCCGAAGCACTCCGTAAAGATGCAGAGATGTACGCAGGCTGTGTCTCCGGGGCCATCAACAAGCATGCATATCTCAACATGATCTATAGCAATGGATTTACGAATGTAACCTTGCAGAAAGAGAAGGCCATTGTGATTCCGGATGACATCCTGAAAAACTACCTTGACGAAAAAGAGATCGCAGATTTTAAAGACGGTAACACAGGCATATTCAGTATAACGGTATATGCTGAAAAACCCAAATCCTGTTGTGAACCAGATTCGGGATGTTGCTAATCATCAAAAAGGACTACAAAAAATATATGGTGAAGATGGTGTACACCCAAACCTCTCGGGATATCCATTTATGGAACCACTGGTTGAAGCAGGCATTGCCAAAGCGTTGAAAAGAAAATAAGCAAATCGAACAATTGTAAAAAAAATAAACGCATAGCCAGCTGATGAAGATCGCCCTATTTTCAGATATCCATGCCAATCTCCCCGCACTGCAAGCCTGCTTTGAACATATGGCCCAGCATAAACCGGATGCCATCTATTGCCTTGGAGATTTGGTAGGTTACAATATATGGCCTAATGAAGTCATCAATGAAATCAGACGAAGAGGCATACCGACCCTTGCAGGCAATTATGACCAGGGCATTGGACTGCACAGCAATGATTGTGGATGCGCCTACAAAACAGATGTGGAAAAAGAGATGGGCGCAATCTCTATTTCCTACACCAATTCCATTGTCGGAGAGAACGAACGAAATTATCTACGTTCTCTTCCAGCTCATCTCCGTGTTGAATTTAAAAACGGTGAAGACTTGATTACCCTGCTGATGGTCCATGCAAGCCCAAGAAAAATAAATGAATATCTGTTTGAAGACCGTGACGAGAAGAGCCTTTTGAACATCATGGAAAGAGCTCATGCCGATATCATGTGTTTCGGCCACACGCACAGACCTTATCACAGGATAGTCATGACTGGTGATGTCCTAAGGCCAAAATATCGTCACGCTATCAACATCGGCTCCGTCGGCAAGCCTAAGGATAGCGATCCAAAAGGATGTTATGTCCTGCTGACCATAGATGAACAACCTTCATTGTATGCCAGAGAATCCATACAGGTGGAATTCATCCGGTTTGCGTATGATATTGAAAAAGCAGCTTCAGCCATTGAGGACAGTGTACTTCCGAATGCTTACGCAGTAATGTTGCGTAAGGGGATATGAACAGGTGAACTGGATCTAAAAGAAAAATGTTATCACTGCCAACATAACGAATAAGACAATGATAGTGGTGATCAGGAGAGCCGACAATGCAATGTACTTCAGTGTAAGCTTTATCCACTGGTCTTTATAAAAGAGGCGCATAGACAGGAACAAGTAGACCACCGGATAAACAATAACAATGAGGGCTAACCAACTTTCCACTTCCTCTTCCCATTCACTCCCCAGCAATCTTAACGTCGCCACGACCAAGATAAACAGTAACATAATAATGAAAAGAAAAGCGTAATGATAAATGGAAAAAATAAAATGCTCCACAAAGGTCTTTCGTTGACTCCGCCAATAGAGTAGCTTGAGAAAAAGAGCGAAAAAAGGCAGGCTTAGAAAAAACAGTTGCGGCAGTGTATGCACTACCTCGTTGACAAGGGCAGTCGTGGCTTTAACCTCATCACCCTCGTGCTCCTTTTCCAGTTCTTCAGCCCGCTTGAGCATTCCTTCATCCAAAATATACTCCAGCCAACCCACCTGTGCTGCGGTATCCGCCTGGACATCAAATAATTCAATTTCAACTTCGGATGCTGACGAATCATCCGCAATGGATGCTACATCGATCTGCAATCGCTGAATGGAATGGATGAGTGTGTTCGCATAGACAGTATCGGCAGTACCCTGAAGAAAAGACTTTTCCTGTTCGAGGTTATATAACCGCTTTGAATAGTTCGTTTCCGGTGTTACAGAAGATGTATACGTTTCATCTCCGATAAAAATAAAGAACGTCAGAAAAAACACAGAAGAGGCAAATACATAAAACCGGATTGGCTCAAGATGCCTTTGCCTTTTGCCTTCAAGGTATTCTTTTGCCACCAGGCCTGGCCTGGTCACCAGGCTCTTCATGGTATGCCACAGTTTCCCATCGTAGTGAAAGAGATCCTGGATATAGTGGATGATCAGGTGAAGTGTGGAATCATTCAACTCAAGATTTTCCTGGCCACATTGGGTACAAAACCGCTCCTCTACCTCATGGCTGCAGTTCAGGCAATGTTTTTCTGTTCGTCGTTTTTTATGATTCATAGCGGTTTGACCTCAAGCGTCCAAATATAGAACACCTGCGCAGTATTCAGACTATGTATTTCATTTAACCATATCTAAAGGATGGATCCGGGAAAATCCATCTTTTACCCTTTTGGTTCACTTCCATTTATAGAGGGTAACTTATGTTGATTCCAAAGCAAAAAATTAAATCTACAAACCATGAGGTCTGCACGTTTATTATGTTGTGAGACCGTATCGGGAATTAGTATTTTTGATCAACTAATTAACCATATTGGTTTCAAATCTCCTTGATCCGGTGCCTTTAAAAAAGATCACCCCCCAATAAGATAATTCTATTAATAAGCCCAAAGACTAAAGTATCTGGATCTTCCAACTGAAAAGTGGCCAACGAATCAGACCCACAACCCATCCTAAGTACAATGAGACCCAAATCTGGAAAAATAGTCCCCATTTCTGAAAACCAGACGCCAGGAGGAATAAAAAAAGCCACGGTATTTAGCCGTGGCTTTTTTAGTTGTGCAATGTCCTTAATGTGCCTGGTAAAGAACATGCAAAATCAATATCGGAGACCTATTGTGCAGCAGCAGCCGGAGCAGCAGCCGGACTAGCAGCATCACTGTTCCACATATCGCGGATAGCGATGTACTTACCGTCGCGCAGTTCAAACAAGGTCATGTATTTGCCCGTTTTGAGGACTTTGCCATCCTTGCCTGTGACGGTTGACGTTCCGGTTTCGGTTGCATATTTACCTGCTGCCCAAACACCTGTAGTGGCAAAGGAAACAGTGCTTCCGGTGGTATCCATTTCCATATCCTTTTTAATACCAGCTTTGATTGCATCCATTCCTACACGGGTAGGTTCGTCATCCGCAAGGCTTTCTGCATCGGCAGTATAATAGGCAGCTACACCATCAACATCCTTTGCATTACTTGCAACACCATAAGCGTTTTCCAGCGCCATGATCTGCGCTTTTACAGAATCCATATTGATTTCTGCAGCATGTTCATTCGTCTCACCCGTGGCGCACGAATTGAACATAAATAAGGCGGGCACAAAGAGTGCCCAAATAAAGTTTCGTTGGTTCATAATTGTTTGTTTTAACTTACAATTTAAGCATTTTTTTAATATATAGCATTTTTATTTATTTCCAGGGGATTGGATTGGATTTCGTTGCGCACGACGCATGTGAAATATTTTACTTTTTGCATTGATCTAAAAGTAACAAAAAATCTAGTCGCGCTCAAAATTCACCTTGGGATTTGTGCTTTTATTTAGCTTCCCTAAATGCTTGCTCGCCTTTTCATGTTTCACGCTCTTGTTTCTAGTCGATGTTCTGCAACAATGAGTCTTGTGAATGCCTAAAACAAATCATCCGCGCTGTTCGGACAATTTAGTGCGACCGTTTAGTACCTATTCGAAATGATTTTATCCTATTTTTAAATAAAAAGTAACTGCTGGGCGCCTGTACGGGTGCCCGCGTAAGTTAAATCCTAAAAAACATGTTCTCCGCAATATCAATAGCACTCGTTTTCAACAACATGTAGAATCATAAACCCACCTCATTTACTCCCTGTTCCCTGCTCCCTGTTCCCTGCTCCCTGTTCCCTGCCCTATGACCAATTGACACGAATCATCCGCCACGCTGACATTCCTCATTCAATCTTACTCCCATGAACTTGAACTTTATTAAATAAATCAACATCCGGACGAGGGGCAGGATCGATTTTAAACAGTGTTGACTGACATTATGGGAAAAGACAGATCTGACATCTTATATGGTACCGCACAGGAACTGCTGGCTGCTGCTGAGCACGAAGACGAGCGGTCAGCCGAAGATGCAGTTACTCATCTTATCTGCACGAATTCAAGGCTATCGCTTTCCAATTTTCTCGCGGGCTACTTGATCCGAAGGCAGATCCCGGTTCATCATCCGGTGACGCTGGCCCGTCTTCTGGAGCAATGCAAATCGCTGGATGCCCGCTTCGATTCGATTGATCTTACCCCTGTGCACTGCAGGCATGAAACACATGACAAAGATTATTGTCTCGAAACCGCTCAGGTCGACGCCTGTCTCAGGATTGCACAGCAGGCAAGGGATATTGCCATGAGCGATACGCCCGCCTACTGATCTTTTTTTCCTATTTGATATGCAACGGACACCACACACGACAATCACCGTAAAAAATCTTGTGTTACTGCAGGACTATACCAAACATTATGATCCATCAACATAAAGACTTAACTGCTAAACCAGACCTCGGCACACATGCCGAAGGCACCGGTCCTTCAAGAACGCAAAGACCAGTTTACACTGACTTCCTACCGCCCTGCAATAATGCCTGTCCTGCCGGTGAAAATATACAGGCATGGCTCGGTCTTGCCCAAGCCGGTCAATACAAGGAGGCTTGGCAAAAATTAATAGAGGAAAATCCGATGCCGGCTATCCATGGACGCGTATGTTATCATCCATGTGAAACTAGCTGTAACCGTGGATTTGTGGATCATGCGGTCAGCATCCATGCCGTAGAAAGATTCCTTGGAGATAAGGCTATCGAAGAAGGGTGGGAAGTGGAGATCACATCCCAGCCCTCCGGAAAGAAAGTATTAGTCGTCGGTGCAGGTCCCAGCGGATTATCTGCAGCTTATCAACTCAACCGAATGGGCCATCAGGTAGAAATCTATGAAGCAGGCCCACTACCCGGTGGAATGATGCACTTTGGTATCCCAGCTTACAGGTTGCCCCGCAATATCCTGATGGAAGAAATCAATCGAATCGAAAAAGCAGGGGTTAAGATCCGCCTGAATTATAAAGTCCAGGATATCGCCGCTGAAAAATCAGCAGGCTACTATGATGCGGTCTTTATTGCCGTCGGTGCACATATCGGAAAGAAAGCAGATATCCCTGCCCGTGATGCAGGGCAGATACTCGATGCTGTCAGCTTCATCCGAGAAGTCGAATTAGGCAATGCTCCAAAACTAGGCAGACGTGTCGTCGTGTATGGTGGTGGAAATACGGCTATGGATGCAGCGAGGATGGCTAAACGCCTCGGTGCAGATGAAGCCTATATCATCTACCGTCGTGACCGGGAGCACATGCCCGCTCATGATTTTGAAGCTGACGAAGCGCTGGGCGAAGGCGTAAAGATCCATTGGCTACGCACGATAAAAAGCATCGATCAAAATGCCTTTACTGTCGAAGTCATGAATATTGTGGATGGCAAGCCAGTACCTACCGGTGAATTTGAAACCCTCGAAGCAGACTCCCTTATCCTTGCATTGGGACAGGATACGGATACTAATTTCCTGCGCAACTTAGAAGGACTTTCTTTCAAAGAAGATGGCACACTGATCGTAGGTCCGGATATGATGACCGGAGCAAAAGGAATTTTTGCCGGAGGAGATATGGTGCCTGGCGAGCGCAGCGTGACGATAGCGGTGGGGCATGGCAAAAAAGCCGCACGTTATATCCATGGTTTCTTGACAGGCAAACCAATGGAGACAAAGAAAAAACATCCGGTGGTTGGTTTCGAAAGCCTGAATGTTTGGTACAGAACCGATGCACCTAAACAAGAACAGCCGCATGTACCTCTTGAAGAAGCAGCAAAGGATTTTACGGAGATTGTTCAGGGACTGAATGAGACAGAAGCCAAATATGAAGCGAGCCGCTGCTATTCCTGCGGCAATTGCTTCGAATGCGACGGCTGTTATGGTGCATGCCCTGAAGGCGCAATCATCAAACTAGGACCAGGCAAACGATACCACTTCAACTATACACTCTGCACGGGCTGTGCAGTATGCTATGAGCAATGCCCCTGTCATGCAATTGACATGCAGGTGGAAATCCCGGTTTCTGATATAGAATCGATTCCTGTTAAAGAAACAGTGGAAGAATTTTAAAAGCGAAAATTATTTATGAACAAAAATCTAAAAGCAGCAACCCTTGATGGCAACGAAGCCGCTGCCTATATAGCTTATAGAGTCAATGAAGTATGTGCGATCTATCCGATCACACCTTCTTCCACGATGGCTGAACTGGCGGATGAGTGGGCTACAAAAGGCACCAAAAATATCTGGGGTAATATACCTGATATCATGGAGATGCAGAGTGAAGGAGGGGCGGCGGGCACTGTCCATGGGGCATTGCAAACGGGGGCATTGACGACCACCTTTACAGCATCACAAGGACTCATGCTCATGCTGCCCAATATGTACAAGATCGCAGGCGAACTCACTTCAGCTGTATTTCATGTAGCCGCACGTTCACTGGCCGCTCAGGCGCTCTCCATTTTTGGTGATCACCAGGATGTGATGGCTGCGCGCACCACTGGTTTTGCAATGTTGGGCTCAGCAAGTGTACAGGAAGCACATGATATGGCGCTGATTGCACAAGCCGCCACACTGGAATCACGAATACCTTTCATTCACTTTTTTGACGGTTTCCGCACATCGCACGAGGTCAATAAATTATTTCTCATTCCGGAAGAGATGATCAAGGCCATGATCGACGATGAACTCGTTTTTGCTCATCGCAAAAGGGCACTTAACCCTGACAATCCCTTTATTCGCGGCACGGCACAAAATCCCGATGTCTATTTTCAGGGCCGTGAATCAGCCAATATGTTTTATGATAATTGCCCGAATACAGTTGCGAGGGCTATGGATAAATTTGCAAAGCTCACTGGCCGACAATACAAACCATTTGATTATTATGGTGATCCCAATGCAGAAAGGATCATTGTCATTATGGGCTCCGGCAGTGAAACCGTTGCTGAAACAGCAGCATTCCTCAATGCGCAGGGCGAGAAAACAGGCGTTATACAAGTCAGATTGTTCAGACCTTTTTCCATCGATTATCTGGTCAATGTACTTCCGTCAACAGCCACCTCCATCGCGGTATTAGACCGTACCAAGGAATCCGGCGCATCAGGGGAGCCCCTTTATCAGGATGTGCTCACCGCGCTTGTAGAAGCTTTTAATCAAAACAAGATTAAATCAATGCCTCGCATCATCGGCGGCCGATTTGGTCTATCCTCCAAGGAATTTACACCTGCTATGGTTAAAGCCGTATTTGATGAATTGAAAAAAACCAAAACGAAAAACCACTTTACGATTGGCATCCTTGACGATGTGACCCACATGAGCTTGGACTATGCTCCATCCTTTACGCTTGACGAATCAGGATGGACCCAGGCACTCTTCTATGGCCTGGGTGCAGATGGAACCGTTGGTGCCAATAAAAACAGCATCAAGATCATCGGGGAGAATACCGATCTCTTCGCCCAGGGATACTTTGTCTATGATTCTAAAAAGTCAGGTGCACGCACTGTATCCCATCTTCGCTTCGGACCGAAACCTATTAAAGCTCCTTACCTGATCGGACAAGCTAATTTTATCGCTTGCCATCAGTTTAATTTTCTCGAAAAAGTAGATATGCTGACCCTCGCAAAACATGGCGCTACTTTTTTGGTCAACAGCCCTTTCTCTAAGGAGGAGGTTTGGGATAACCTGCCGTTGATCGTGCAGGAAACCCTCCTCAAAAAAAACATCAAGGTCTACACGATTGATGCCAACCAGGTAGCGCAGGACACAGGCATGGCAGGACGGATTAATACCATTATGCAAACCTGTTTCTTTGCTATATCCGGTGTATTGCCCAAAGAGGAAGCGATCACGCACATCAAGAAGGCCATTGAAAAAACGTATTTCAAAAAAGGTAAGGCGGTCATTGATCAAAACTTTAAAGCCGTTGATCAAACATTGGCGAATCTCTTTGATGTAACGATCCCTTCAAAAACCAATGCAAAGGACCGGCTGAACCTTGTGGTATCGAACAAAGCGCCTGACTTTGTCAAAGAGGTGGTTGCCAGGATGATGGAAGGTCGCGGTGACGAACTGCCTGTAAGCGCTATGCCTGTAGACGGTACGTATCCATCCGGCACGACAAAGTGGGAAAAACGGAATATCTCCGATATAATTGCCACCTGGGAACCGGACATCTGTATCCAGTGTGGCAACTGTAGCTTTGTTTGTCCCCATGCTGTCATTCGTGCAAAATTCTATCATACTGATCTACTCGAATCCGCACCTGAAGGATTTAAATCAGCACCAATTAACGCGCGTGGATTTCCGGAAACAAAATATACACTTCAGGTATATGGTGAAGATTGTACCGGCTGTAATCTTTGTGTTGACGCATGCCCTGCAACCGATTCAAAAGATCGTACTAAACGGGCTATTAACCTGCGCCCGATCGAACCGACCCTTGAACAGGAGCGAAAAAACATTGAATACTTCGAATCCATTCCTTTTAACGAGCGATCTACTGTCAACTTCTCGATGGTGCATGGAGTTCAGTTTCTCGAACCATTGTTTGAGTTTTCAGGAGCATGTGCTGGCTGTGGGGAGACACCTTATATAAAACTACTGACTCAATTGTTCGGAGACAGAATGATGGTGGCTAATGCTACGGGTTGTTCGTCCATCTATGGTGGAAACTTGCCCACAACGCCATGGACAAAAAATGCTGCGGGGCAGGGACCTGCATGGTCTAATTCACTCTTTGAAGACAATGCTGAATTTGGTTTAGGTATGCGGCTCACCGCGGACAAGCACCTCGCGATAGCCAGCGACCTTGTGCGGCAACTAGCACCGCAATTAGGCGCGGATTTTGTCAGCGAACTTCTTGATTCACCACAAAAACTTGAATCACAAATCGCTGCACAACGGATTCGTGTAGATCAGTTAAAAAACAAACTGCAACAGATCTCATCTCCACTTGCAGCCAACTTATTATCCCTGGCTGACTTCTTGGTACATCGGGCTGTATGGTTGATCGGTGGTGATGGATGGGCGTATGATATAGGATCAGGAGGTCTTGATCATGCATTGGCTACGGGCAGAAATATAAATGTCCTCGTGCTGGATACAGAAGTGTACTCCAATACCGGTGGACAGATGTCCAAAGCAACACCTACTGCTGCTACCGCTAAGTTTGCCGCAGCAGGAAAACGGGTAGGTAAAAAGGACCTTGCCTTGCAGGCGATCTCCTATGGTAATGTGTATGTGGCACAAATTGCCATGGGCGCTAATCCTCAACAAACACTGCTTGCCATGCGTGAAGCTGAAGCATATGATGGACCATCCTTGATCCTAGCGTACAGTCATTGCATCGCCCATGGTATTGATATGCAGAAAGGCATGGAGCAGCAAGCCAATGCAGTCGCCAGCGGATACTGGCCATTGCTGAGGTACAATCCTATGCTGCGCAAAGCAGGGCGCAATCCTTTTGTGTTAGACTCACCAAGACCGACTATCTCACTGAAGGATTATGCGTATAAAGAACTGCGTTACAAGGTGCTCACCCTCACCAACCCTGAAGAGGCCGGCAGGTTGATGACGATGGCGCAGGAGATCGTGGATCTGAGATGGAAGACTTATGAGACAATGGCCGTGAGTGGCGCTGAATCATTTCAGCCTGTTTTTTAAGTCGCGATGTTTTTTGCTACTTTTTTTCCAAGAAAAAAGTAAACGTAATCTCTTGTGAAGCGAGCTATACATTCACTTTTTTGAAAAAAAGAAATCGATCATACACTATTGATAAATCAATCCAATAAAATGACCAGATTAAATACAACATACCTCGGCATGAAACTTCGATCCCCGATCGTTGTTTCAGCATGCACCCTGTCAGAGGAAGTGGATAACATCCTCCGGATGGAAGATGCGGGTGCAGGTGCAGTCGTGATGTTCTCCATATTTGAAGAGCAGATCCGGAAGGAAGAATTGCGGATGGAAACTATCTTACAATCAACGAATAATGTCTTTGCGGAGGCATCGGATTTCTTTCCGGACCTGGATGAGTATCATGTGGCCACTGGTCAATATCTTGAGACCATTCGCCTGGCAAAAGAACGCGTTAAGATCCCGATCATTGGCAGCCTCAACGGGATCACTCCAAAGGGATGGATTGATTATGCGAAACAGTTGGAGCAGGCAGGAGCAGATGCGCTGGAAGTCAATATTTTTTACATCCCTGCTGACATCAGGCTTAGTGGTATCGAAGTTGAGCAACGGTATCTTGATATCATCAGGTTGGTGAAACAGACGGTGAACATCCCGATTGCCGTAAAAATGAATCCATATTTCAGCGCAATGGGACATACTGCTCTGCAGATGCAGGAAGCAGGGGCAGATGGGTTAGTATTGTTTAACAGATTCTATCAGCCGGACTACGATATCCTCCAGCTTAAAGTGGTGCATGACCTAGCCTATAGTGAAGCCACAGAGATTCGATTGCCTTTGCTGTGGATTGCGATTCTTTCAGGACAGCTCAAAGCATCGCTTGCAGCGACCACCGGCGTGCAAAGTGCTCGTGAGGTTATCAAATATCTGCTTGCAGGTGCTGATGTGACCATGACAGCATCAGCATTGTACAAAAACGGCATTTCATACATCAGTACCATGGAGCGTGTGTTGCTGCAGTGGATGGATAGCATGGGCTTCCAGTCGCTTGAATATTTCAAGGGCTCGATGAATCAATCGAATGTGTCTGATCCAACAGCGTATCAGCGTGCGAATTACATTCGGATCCTGGAGAATGCCAAATAAAACCTGTGAATTATATAATCTATTTACAGAATAATACAACATATTCTAACCCAAGTAGACACATCTTTGTAAGGTTATGATGAAGATATATACACCGTGGGCTTCAAGGATTGATTCAATTTTGTCGTCTTCCTCCTGACTTTTCGGAGCTATGATGGCGATTTATGATGATGATCCGGGATCAACTAATGGTCTTATAAAGGCACAAAGATTCTGGAATTCACCTGGCTGCAGAGTAATTTCGTTCCATGTAACTATCATATCATCTCTGACAAATCAGTAAAAAATAGGCAGACATATAGTCTTATTAATAATTGATTATCTGCGTTAACTGTGGCTATCCTTTAGAATAACACAGTTGTAAACCCACAAAAATAAATTCTATAACTCAGTGAAAGGGTCATCGGTGAGGATGGCTCTTTTTTTTTAAGCTCATTTGGCTTTTGGAAAAATAAAATTCGCTCGACAGGATTCATAGTTTTTCGATACGCTTACCGCGTCACCAACTGTGCAAACAAATGCTCTATTGTAACAGCCGCATCTGTAGTATATCCGGGATGCACACTGGAAGGCTGCAGGATCGTACTGCGTGTTGCAGTTAGCCAACGGAAGCGACCAGGCCTGTCGAGCAAACCGATGGTACCACCTTCGGGTCCACCCTTGCTGATAATATCAAAAGCACAGAGATTTTGCTTCAATTCGGTGAGCTCCAGATGAGGCGCAAAGAGCGCCATGAGATGTTCATCAAGTGCCCATCGGGTATCCAGAAATTGTTGTTGCTTACAATACAGGATGACGCCTACATTAATGTATTCTTCCCGCTCCACCTGGGGAACAACCCGGATGACGGCATACTCAAATAAGTGCTTCTCTTGCATGGTTTGCTTCGTTAATAAAAACAGCTGCATTGGCGAGCCGGACGCTAAAATATTGCGCATATCGCGCTCTTTGTTCGTCAAAGGAGATTCCTTCCATAAGCCATGAATCGGGAATGAATGATACAATCTCTCCAATCCTTGAAGGAGTAAGATTAATCTGCGCATTAGCATTAACTTCCTCCATTTGGCTAGCTTGTCTGAGCAGCACATGATCCTTGATAAGCGTAAATGGTTTTTTTGCCTGTTCGTTCCAATCCTGCGGGCCATGATGAAAATAGAGTGATGCTCCATGATCAATAAGCCATAACTGTCTGTTCCATATCAGCATATTGGTATTTTTTGCGGTTCGATCTACATTCATGAGCATGCAATCAAGCCATACGATCGTGGAAGCCACACTAGTATCTACCATATTTACGGTCGGATCATAACTGATCGCTCCAGACAGATAACTTATCCCCAGATTGAGCCCTACACTAAACTTAAGCAGGTCCTGTATTTCCTCATCGCGTTCCATCCTACCAAATCCTTCGTCAAGGTGAGCAAACACCAGTTCAGGTACGCGCATTCCCAATGCTCGCGCAATTTCACATCCAAGTAGTTCGGCAATAAGTGCCTTCGTCCCCTGTCCTGCACCTCTGAACTTGAGTACATATAGGAACTCATCGTCCGCTTCGGCGATGGCAGGTAATGAGCCACCTTCGCGCAGCGGAGTGATGTATCGGGTGATGTTAACGTAGCGGAGCATGGGGTAAAGATAAGCATAGGGCTTAGAGCAAAGGGCATTGGGATAGATTGAAGCGCATCGAATACTTCGGCTCCCTCAGCACGAGTAGCCAAGGAAAAGTAGGAAGGTATGTCCGGAGACAGATTTTGCTCGGTTGGAATAACGAATACTTCGACTCAACATGAGGATCCCGCCCATTGAGGGTAGTGGTAAAATAAGTTGAAGCGGAGTGCAGACAATTGCCCTGTGGGGGCAGCAGGTCAGTAATAAATAAAATAGATTACCATCAACTCGCACCATCGGTGCGAAACCATACATGCATTAGGGTAAACTCAGTCAGAATTCATCCTGAGTTAGTAATTCACACCACGTATGATTCAGATTTATAGCTATATTTAAAAATTAAAGTGAACCAAAAAATCTGATTCGATGAAGAAAATCATATACTTCACTTCCGTTCTTTTATTCCCTTCCTATTCACTCCATGCTCAGGAAAATGTCGGTTTTGGTTTTTATCAACCGGACAGAACTATACCGTGTGTGACACTTGAGCAACATGAGGCCATTGAAAATGAAATCAGTCGCAGCCGCGCGGAGCTGCAGCGGAAAGGAATACTATCTGATACACAAGGCAGGGAATTTACCACCTATTTTGAATGGCCTTTGGCGCATAACAACGGGCTGGATGATTATGGTTATCATGGCATCTCCAACTTTATCGATCAGAATGCAGAGTATCCCAATCTGATCCTGGATTACCAATGTGGTAACAGATCCTATGACCTTTCTTCAGGTTATAATCATGCGGGTACGGATATGTATACATGGCCTTTTAGTTGGTATAAAATGGACCATAACCAGGTGAAAGTTATAGCTGCCGCCGCCGGCACCATCGTCTATAAAAGCGATGGCAATTATGACAGAAATTGCGGGTTTAACAACAACAATTGGAATGCGGTATATATCCAGCATGCCGATGGCTCTGTAGCCTGGTATGGGCATTTGAAAAACGGATCAACAATAGGAAAGCAGGTTGGTGAAGCCGTAGCGACAGGAGAGTACCTGGGTATTGTAGGAAGTTCAGGAAATTCCACCGGACCGCATCTTCATTTTGAAATTTATAATGGCAGCGGAAATCTGATAGATCCATACAGTGGCAGTTGCAATTCACTCAACAGCGAATCATGGTGGGTGGATCAACGCCCATATTATGACTCAGGCCTGAATGCCCTGCGCACGCATAGTGAGCCAGCTATTTTTCCGGTGTGTCCTGAAACAGAAACAATCAACGAAAAGAACCAGTTCTGCGGCGGTGATGTGGTCTACTACACTGCCTATTACCGGGACCAGTTGCCCAAACAAGACGCGAATTACAAAGTATACCGGCCCAACAACTCCATTTACCAACAATGGACTCAGACCTTTGATGCCTTCTATTCCTCTTCGTGGTGGTATTGGTGGTATACTTTACCTCAGGCTCCTCCTACAGGCACATGGACTTTTGAAATCGCATATGAAGGGGAGACGTACGAACGATTCTTTGATGTCATTGGTTCGACCTCCATTACTGCCTCCGGCAATACAACATTTTGTGAAGGCAACAGCGTCACCTTATCTGCGCCACTAGGTCACTATGGTTTTCAATATCAATGGGAAAAAGATGGCAATGAAATAGCCGGTGCCAATAGTTCCACCTTTATTGTTTCCGAATCAGGAGATTATACATGTGTTGTTTCCATTCCAAATTCATGTTCGAGCAATTCTAACACTATCGTTGTTAATGTAGAAGATACTCCTCAGGTGATAGTAACTGCCGATGGTCCTTTCGAATTTTGTGATGGTGAATCTATCACCCTCACCTCTAGCAACGGATCCGCTTATTTGTGGAGTAATGGTGAAACGACGCAAAGTATATCTGTTGAGGATGGAGGTAATTATTCACTAACCGTCACCAACAACAGTGGATGTTCCGGTATTTCTGAAATACATCCTGTTACCGTATATCCATTACCCACAGTTGATTTAGGAGATCCAATACTATTTTTAGATGGTGCTGATACTTTACTTAATGCCGGAGGAAATGCTCTCACTTATCTCTGGTCAAATGGGGAGACCAGTTCTTCCATTTTTGTAGATAGTGATGGCATCTACTCAGTTACAGTGACTGACATCAATGGTTGTACAGCGAGTGATGAGGTGGAGATTGTCACCACATCTTCAACAGCAGATCTTGCTGAGCTCTATGGTATTACGATTTATCCCAATCCTGTAGAAAACCTCTTAAACATCAGCAGCAAAAGCCTTCCCATTGGTTTGATCCGCATGTATGACTCCCTTGGCCGGTTGATGATTGAAGATGGAGCTTATTCTGCAGACAACACCTTTATTGCCTTGAAAGTAGAATCCTTTTCCCCGGGACTGTACTATCTGTTTTTCAAAAACAGTGCTTTTCAGGGACGGGTGAAGGTTTTGAAGTGGTGAGCATAGGGCATAGAACAAAAGGGTAACGCATGCCCAGCGCCCATTCACACCCGACCTGCATAATGCCGTCAAACACGGAGACCTTGATGTATTTAACATGGACCTTTCGCTCCTTTCGACTATCAAAGGCGCGCTCCATTTGATGAACAGGTTTAAGGCCTTTTATAAAAGGTATTTAGTAGCGTTATATCTTTGATTTCGCTTATGATATTTAAAATTATTCGTAAATTGATTCATCATTATTGCATAATCACCCAGCTACGTATTTTTCCTACCGGCGCAGTAATCATGTGAGCCGGCCATATTGATTTTCTTGAATCTGTTTTGAATTTTTGTAGATCACGTTTAAAATTTTTTATCATGTCCTCCATTAGTCCCGTCCATGGTGCCAAGAGTAAGGTATTCCATAATAATGATGAATGCCCCGTTTATAAAAAAGCAAAGAAAACGACATTAATCGCTGGCACTACAAAAAACCTATGTCAGAAATGTGCTCGGCTCAATGAACCAGGCATCAAACTCACTCCTGAAAACCGCCGCAATCTCTATGCCTCCGCCAAATATCTCGACACGGATGCTAAAAAAAAGTTTGGCCTGCAGATCCCCTTTGAAATCTACTTGCAAGATCCACAGGTCGCTTTTGATAATCCAACGCTTGGATTTGATGAAGCTTTTTATGTAAACTGGGAACCCGGCATCACCGACGGACCGACCAGCGCACGCTTCACCGTGGTAGATTACAATGGCGATGCAGAGACCCTAGGCACGCCGGCCAGCTGGGACAGTAAAAGTTCACAATTTCTTTATAACGGATTACCGATTAATCATTCCGCTGCTGCCAATAAGGATCACTTTCAGTTTCACCAGGTGAATGTCTGGGTTGTATTACAGCGCGCATTGATGCAAGTCGAAGATTCGTTGTGCCTGGGACGACATGTCCCCTGGGGTTTTCCGGGCAACAGATTGATCGTAGTGCCACACGCAGGCTATGGTCAAAATGCATTCTATGACCGCGAAAGCAAATCGCTGCAATTTTATTACTTCGATAGTGGAGGCCATCGCATTTACACATGCTTGTCCTCTGATATTATCAATCATGAATTCGGTCATGCTATCCTGGATGGCATTCGCCCCTATTTTTATGAAAGCACCCTGGTGGAAACAGCAGCCTTCCATGAATTTACCGGCGATCTCACCGCCATCCTGATGGTTATGCGAAATAATAAATTCAGGAAGGGCTTAGCCGAAGGAACCAATCGAGACCTGAAAGCGGCCAGCGCTCTCAATTCTATTGCAGAGCAGTTTGGCAGTATGATTGATGAAAAACCTTACCTCCGCACCGCGGTCAATAATTTAACCATGGAAAAGGTCACCGATGAAGATGGTCCGCATACCATGTCCGAGGTGTTGACCGGCACTATGTTTGATATCCTGGACCGATTTGCCAGATCCTATTATCGTGACCGGAAGAAAACATGGCCTCAAACGCTCTTTTTTACCATCCAGAAAATGCAACAGCTTGCCTTCCAGGCCCTGGATTTTCTACCTCCTGTTGATGCCACGTTCAATGATTATGCAAGGGCCGTCCTACGTTCATTTGAACTGGCCAATCCCGTCGATCCTCACCATTATTACAATATCATCCTGGAGGCATTTCACAAACGCGGCATCCTGACCGGAAGGCAAGAATCCGAATTACGTAAACGGGTAGATCTGCGGAATACTACACAACCGGACATTCGCTACAGTGTGAATGACATCGGACGTTCAAGGGCTACAGCCTATATGTTCTTAAATGATAACCGTCGAAAATTCAATATCCCGGCAAACCAGGATTTTGAGGTGGTAGATCTGTATGATGCACAAAAATGTACTGCCGACGGTCGCTTGCTGCCTAAGCAAACGATCCTCCAGTACCTTTGGAAGGAAGAAGTGTTACTGAAGGGAAAACGATTCGGTGAATTCGATGGCGAACTCACTGCCATTTCCTGCGGTGGCACCATCGTGTTTGATGAAAATAACGTCATCCTGTTCTGGGCTCACAAGCCAGGGACCCAGGGAGATGAAGACAATGGAAACAGAAACGGAATACTTCGACGCAATAAGTTTCTAGAAAAATTAACGCATCGGATAAAATCAGGACACATCGGTGCCATCATTGGCAGTGGCAAAGGATTGCTTGGTACGATGATACCGCAAATGACCGTGGAGAGAAAATCAGGACGCCTTGATTTTCGATTGGCACCGCATTTTAAACTAAATGATGATATCGAAAATAACTTTAAAAGCAACCGCAAATGGGAAATCAGCTCTTAATCAGAAGTTATAACGTCGGCTGTGGCGATTGCTTCTACATCCGTATCCCTAATGGCGCCAGTAAGGATTTCCATATCCTGATCGATTGCGGCACGAAGGATGATCCAGATGTACTTGAACAGGCCATTGCTCATCTACGCGATAATGAGTTGCCGAAGGATGCATCCGGACCTAACAAACGCCTTGATCTTGTTGTCGCCACCCATCGACATGAGGATCACATCAAAGGTTTCGATCCAAAATATTTCAAAGGAATATCCGTAAAGAATATCTGGATAACTGCAGCCATGAATAGCAAACACGAGCAGGCTAAGAAGTCTCTTGCATTACATGCTATGGCCGAACAGGAAATGCGATCATTGGCAAGTTCGGGTTTGAGCCTCAGCCCTGAACTTCGTGGATTGGTAGGATTATATGGTATTGACAACAAAAAAGCAACAGATGCCCTGACCACGGGTACACTCGGTGCGACAAAGGTTAAACCTAAATTTGTCCATGCCGGTCAGACCTCCGGAAAACTTGGGGTAAAAATAAAGAATACGAAAATTACAGTCCTGGCTCCGGAGCTTGACATCGACGGCTATTACCTGGGAAAAGAATTAGATGCAACCATTCGTGGGATGCAACAAGGGAGGGTGAACTTTAATAAAGTTACAGGCAGCAATACACCTTTACAGCCATTGAATATAAGTCCGGCTGAATTTCGCACGCTTCAGAGTCGCATGATTTCCAATGGACTTGCCTTTGCCGTGGATGATTCCAGTATTCAAAACAACGTGAGCGCAGTACTTCTGATTGAATGGGAGGGACGACGTTTGCTATTTGTTGGTGACGCTGAGTGGAATAATGGATATGCTGAAGGAAAAAAGAACTGCAGTTGGAATGTCATGTGGGAAAAGCGGCAAAAACATCTGACATCGCCTCTTGATTTTCTGAAGATTGGTCATCATGGCAGTCATAATGCCACGCCCTGGGACCGGGAAGCCGGTCCCGATGAAGGTGTCAACCAGATCCTGAATGCCATATTACCCTTGCCCGCAGGAAATAAAAAACCCACTGCACAGTGTATTATCAGCACCAAACGGAAACAATATGACACCATACCGGATGCTGAATTACTCGCGGAACTAGGTCAGCGTGTCAGAAATACACGCAATTACCAGCAACATTTAAAGAACTTGGATTCTTCTTTCAAACCAGCAAATGATGTCTTCAATTATTCAGTCATAAAAGAATATTCGAAACAACCTAGTCCCCGCGAAGTCGGTGACAAAGGATGGCTTACTAAAGATCAACCCTTTCGAACGGATCTGGAATCGTCCGGACGCGGCAGTGCGGAGTGGAATGGCAAAGTTGAATTTGTAGAGGTGAATTTGAAACCCAACACGGATTAATTCAAACGATTTCAGACTATGTTATATGCAAGTCGTTTGAATAAGTCCTTATGCCGCACCTATAGCGAGACAAATTAACTTTTGCATATTTTTACATCGGTTCACGCATTAGCCTTTTACATTCGGCAAAGCCGGCTGAAAAAGTTAACTGTACGGCCGGGGCTCGATGATTTTAATATAAATCCTCCCCCCCTACTCACTGCTGATATCTCAATTCCTCACCTTCGTCAAATGCCACCCACTCCCATGCGGACACTTGTATGGAAGTAACATTACTTTTTTCTCCTTACGCAAATGGTCGGCCGTTCTTTGCGCTTCTTCTCTGGTGCTATAAATATCTTTGAGAAATAAGGCACTGTCTGTACAGAACATACATTTCCTCCGCGTGTTTTCTGCCTTCAGATGCCAATATCCACATTTACTGCATTGGATGGGAGCGAAATGAACAGGCTGATCGCGACCTGTCTGTACATTTCGTTCCTCTGCAGCAAACATTGCTGCAGATTGGCTGTGATACTCTTCAAGGAACTGACCGTTGCTACCCTTGCAGGTTGTGCTTCTCATAAGTCGGATGGTGGATGATTCTCGTATCAAAGATACACCAATCAAAAGCAGGTGGTTAAAAATAACCGAATCTATCATCCCTTATTCCTTGCGGTTCAAAACTCTAGAACCTGGATCTTATGTATTCTTAAGAATTAAGAATCTACATTATCTTACTTTCAACATTCCAAGCCCAATATCCGATAGACAATATCTGGCTATACATCTATAAAGACTAACATTCAACACATGGACATCACCCTATCTATCTCCCCGAAAAACACCTCCTTTTCTGTTCTGATCATCAATGATCTGGAAACCTCCCCATTGCCGCGGATACCCGGACAGCCATTCTACGTTCAAAGTTTTCCTATCCGAGCGGCAGATCGTAAAAAAGGAAACCTAGACATTAGTGGTATAATCCGTGGCAAAGCCAAGACCGCTATGGAGTTGACCATAGCTGGCTATTTTAATGGCGACAACAAATCACTGATAAGCATAAAACTGTCGGGAAACTATAGCAATAATGGTTCTTTCATTTTCAAACCAACATATCTCTTCCTAAAATACCATCACCATTTCAAGGAGCAAGAACCTGAAAAGCTGCAAAGTGGAAGCCTTCTTTTAGAAATAGCTGTATAGCTCTTCGACTACTTTACTACTACCAAATAGCCAGGCACTCGAATTTCATCACTCACCAATGCATACAGATACATTCCGGAAGGCAATGCCGGAAGCGATATATCTATCAGGCTTCCTCCAGCCAAATGCTCCGCTTTCCATATCTGGTCTACAGGAATACCTTGCATCGTATAGAAGATCAACCTGACATCCGTCAAGGATTGTGGTGAAGTCCATTCCAGGGTTATATGATCTTTAGCGGGATTTGGATAAACACGTATTCGTTGCAAAGGATTAGGGTCTACGACTGCGGTGATGCAGGCATTGACAAATAACGGACTCGACGTGCCATCACATCCCTCAGACCCTTTCATACGAACAGAATAATACCCATCAATTGCAGCAGTCCAGAACTGGGTAGTTGCATTCAGGACCTCCTGCCCATTGAGTAACCATTGATAGTCACTACCATTTGGAGCTGCCATTTGACACGTATTGTTGATTTGAACCATCGGAATAAACGGAGGTGCATCTGTGACCTGAATAGCATTAGAAATTTGTCCCTGTCCACAATGATTACTCATGACGGCAGTGTATGTTCCGGATGTGTTAATGACAATTGAATCACCAAGTAGCCCATTCGACCATTGAACTGTGCATCCTGCGCATAGATCAGAAGCTAACAATGTCAAACTTTGTCCTTGACATAGCAATGTCCCACTTGATGTACTGATGGTGGGTGCCGCTGGCAAGTTTTCAAGTGTTACCGTGATAGCATTTGACGGTTGGCTGTTTCCACAGTCATTGGTCACAATAGCCGTATATGTTCCTGCTGCTGTGACGGCTATCATGGCCCCTGTCTGACCATTAGACCAGGTGACAGCACATCCGATACAAACGTTAGTCGCTGTTAGATTGACGGTTTGGCCAGCACATAGTTGGGTCGAACCATCTGCATTGATCAATGGGTCAGCAGGACCGGACAATTGTGTGACAGTGATACTATTTGATATCACACTATTACCACATTCATGTGTGACGACAGCGGTGTAAGTGCCTGCTGCAGAAACGGTGATCGCAGTTCCATTCTGTCCATTGGACCAGCTTACATCACATTCATCACACACAAAACCCGATGTAAGCGTTACAGACTCACCACTGCATAAAGCAGTAGGACCTGACACCACAATCACCGTTGGAGGTGGAGAGAATTCAACAACGACTTCTATAGGATCTGCGTATGAACTAAAACTGCAGACGTTTTCCATATAAGCAGTATAAATACCAGATTCAAAAACCAATATAGACTCCTCTGTTTCACCTGTGTCCCAATACACCGTGCATCCCGGACAAACATTATCCACGAACAATTCCACATAATCTTCATCACAAAAGATAGTCGGTCCGCTGGCTAAAATAACAGGCGTTTCAGGATCCGGTATTACTTCTACAACCACATTCAAGGAGACCCCACTGATGTTTCCACAACTATTCACAAAGTAGGCATAATATACTCCAGCACTACCTACTGAGAGACTTGGACCAACATCCCCTGTTGACCAATGTACCTCGCAGTCATCACAAATATTGATTGGTTCCAGGTGCAAGACATCTATATGGCATTTAGTGATTAAACCCGATTCGTTCAATTCAGGAACTGGAGGAATACCACATTCAATCGTGATCGGAAAAGCATCCTGATAGTCGGTGTAGTTATTAAGAGAATAAAAATCTGAATTCGTTACATGCATACCGATGTAATATTGACCAGGAGTTACATCTGGTGGAATTTGCGTCTGGAAATCATTGTACATCCACTGTGCGTCCTTCCCTTGAAAATCATCAAGCCAGGTACTCAGGGTCGTCAGGAGGATATCACCCCCAGCACCGATATAATCATCTGTAGAGAGATAATAATCAACGTTGACATTGCCGGTGAAGGACTGTGAAGAATTATTATACAGATAGAAATACATATAATCCAGCCATTCGCCTGGTGCAATCTCATCATGAGAGGCATCTGCCCGCATAGCTACGAAATCAGTTTCATCCGGTGTGTTATCATCTATAAAACCTTCTATGTCCGTAAACTTCGTGCTGGTGATACGCGTGTGTCCTGTTTCAGTCTCATCTAAGGTGGTGTGAGACAAAGCAGAATAGGCGATTTGATCTCCATCGGGTGCACCGCTTCCACTTTGCCCTCCCCAACTGTAATTATCGTGGTAAAGAACAAATTGCTGCGGGGAATCAAAATCGCCATTTCGATAATACATGGTCTCACCATTGTAAGGAAGTTCGCCTGGATAGCTGTAATTGTGAAAAGTGTTACTGGTGAAGTAAGTATTATTATTGTTATAGCCATATCCGCACCAACCTGTCAAAGAGCCTAATGGTCGGATCAATTCAACTACCGCAAGGTCATGTTCGAAATTTCCATTTTCCACCCACCCGCTCCAGGAGATCTTTGCTCCGATGTCCGAAGTGCCAAAGAAATCATTTGGCGCCTCATCATACGCTGGTGATACTTCCATGGAAGTGGCCCATTCATCGTCTTCTATATCGTAGACACAATGCCCTGCAGTCAATACATGTTTGGCATCGATTAGGATGCCCGAGCATTGACCGATCCCAGGGATATCCAGCCGTACTGCAGTGCGCGCCGGAAAATCGGTGATGTCTTGTGCAACCATCATGGCAGAAAAGGCGCGGGAAGAAATATCGTCAAGCGGGAAACTGATAGATCGGGCTGCCCCGGGATTGGCTTTTATGATGCGGGATTCAGGAAATATAAGGGTTGTATCCAGCAACAACTTTGTTGAAATACCTTCCTTTGATATCACACCTTGTTCATTGATGACCGAAGGGTCGGGATTCAGGTTCTGCTTCGGAAAAGGCACCGGAGGGTAATATATTCGGTCCTCTGACTTATGCGGCTGAAAAGGTGTAGGCCGTTCTGGTTTTTGAGTTTGAGCAGACGCACATACGGTGAAGACCCAAAGGATGCAAAGGGTAAAGAAGGTGGATTTCATGTTGTCAGAAATTGGTGTGATGCTATATTTTATACATAGCAAACCTACTATTCGGGATACGCGTGCGGGATATAACTTTTGTTATACTCGTCATAGAGGTTGTTGTCACTCTGTATCAAATTACCGTACGGAAGAATGACGAACCTCCTCGACTCAGGAGGGATTAATAAACTTCTTCCTGAAAACAATACCAGTCTCAATATCTTGAAATAAAAAGGTCCCTGGATTTGATGGGGTACTGCAAATTTATCCTCCAACGGATCCCGGGCATTAGGCTTTGTCGTCCTGATCTCATTTGTCACCAGAGATCTACTTGGTTCTTTAAACGGAATCCTATTCCCATTGGCAGGATTTGGCAAAAATGATTTGCCAGGGTTCTTTTCTTGTACCGGCAAGACGTTTGCGCTACAAACGGATTGACTTGGAATAGCCTGTATTGGAGCTATTAAAATTGAAACTTATTCATACATTCTATTTCCTGCCTCCTCCCTTCATTTTACTCCAGCCGGATTGTACTTTTACCTTCGAACCAAAATCATCGCTGATGAATCGAAACAACCTTTTTCTCATCGGAATCATTGCAATTAAATTTTTACTTCAGTACTTCATGATCCATCCCATTTACGACCTGCAGCGGGATGAGTACCTTCACATAGATCAAGGGCTTCACCTGGCTTGGGGGTATATATCTGTGCCTCCCATGACCTCTTGGATTTCTGTTCTTATTCATTGCTTAGGTGGCAGTGTGTTTTGGGTTAAATTTTTTCCGGCATTATTCGGGGCACTGACATTAATGTTGGTATGGAAAATGATCGAAAAACTAAACGGTAGTCTCTATGCCTGCATCTTGGGCACATTGGCCCTGTTGCTCTCCCCCTTGTTGCGGATCAATACCCTTTATCAACCGAATTCCTTTGATATTTTTTTCTGGACATTGGCCTTCTATGTCCTGGTCCGATGGATTCAAACAGCGGAAAACCGATGGGTATATATAGCTGCTATTGCTATTGCCTTCGGATTTTACACCAAATACAATATCCTCATCTTGGTGGCAGCCTTGATTCCCGCCCTTTTGCTGACCCCGTATCGAACAATATTTGTCAACAAACAACTTTACATTGCAATACTGGGAGGGTTCCTATTGATTTTGCCTAACTTATACTGGCAATTCCATCATGGATTTCCCACACTGCACCAGTTGCAAGAACTTACCGATACCCAACTTGTAAATGTTAACCGTCTTGATTTCCTAAAAGATCAGGGACTCTATTTTATCAATTCGCTTTTTATCATAATCGCAGCATTCATTGGGTTTTCAATTTACCCTCCCTTTCGGAAATACCGTGTCGTAGCACTTACCTACCTATTCGCCTTAGGGTTGTTCCTGCTCTTCAGGGCTAAGAGTTATTATGCTATAGGTTTATACCCAATTCTCTTGGCCTTTGGGGCTGTCTACATTTCTGATGTGACCAAAATAAGTCGGAGCAACTACCTACGTCCGATGGCGCTCGTCCTTATTCTCGTTTTATTTATCCCTTTCATGATGATCGGCTTTCCAAATAAAAGTCCGGAAAAGATTAAATTACAGTTGGAACTGTATCGCAAGGTCGGCATGCTTCGATGGGAAGATGGAAAAGAGCATCATCTACCACAGGATTATGCAGACATGCTCGGCTGGCGAGAGTTAGCTGAAAAAGTGGATTCCGCGTATGATCCTATCTTCAACAAAGAAGAAACGCTGGTCCTCTGCGACAATTATGGGCAAGCTGGAGCCATTAATTATTATAGCCACCATAAAAATATCAACGCAGTATCATTCAATGCCGATTACATTAATTGGTTTCCATTGGATAAACCCATCCGCAATGTCATCAGGATTATAGAAGTTGATGAGGTCAACCAGGAGATAGAGGATTTAAGTCCTATTTTCGGTACGGTGACCCAATGCGGGTCTGTCGACAATGTCGGTGCGAGAGAATTTGGCACCTCCATAGTCCTATTCCAAAACGCAAATACAGATATCAATCAATTGATCGCCAAAGAAATCAAAGCGTTAAAAGAAGGTAGGATCATACATTAAGTTGAATACCTGATGACGCATACGATGACACTCAAACGTAGATTCAAACTAAACTTGCTAAACTTAGGGTGCGAACAATACCGTAAACTAAACTTGCTAAACACAGTGCCCGTCTCCTCCATACGTCGATTCCCGTATCCGGAGTAAACGCCTGACTTCAGTTACTTCTCTTCATTCCAAATCGCTCAAGGAGTAACTTTTCAATTTTCTCCGCCACCGATTCTGTTGATTCCGAAGGATCGATTTCCAAAGTGTCAAGGGCGTCTCCGACCATCTCAATCATTCGGTCATACTCGCCAAATCGTGCTCGGCATACCGCCTCATCATCCGTCTCCCAAAATTGACTTTCATCATGAAGCTCGAATTTTTCAAAATATTTCTGATTAAGATGACGCATCAATTTGATCATCGCCATGTGCGCATCCACACCTGCATATTGAGTTTTGGTAAATAACCATTGCTCTGCATCTCCTGGAATGCCTATGCCCTCAACTTTCCTGACATATTCATAGAGCATCGGATTGCACATAAATCCCTCGTCATGAAAGGTAAGCCACAAGGGTTCGCTACCCTCAGGGGCAATCAGGATTCCACCGACAGGTAGATCAGGTGTCCTGTCAATCACTTCATAAGGCCATTTCATGGATTCGCAGATGTCCATAGCCTCTTCGATAAGCGAAGGTAAACTCGCCGGATTCCGGAGCTTGCCGGAGTAATGGATGGTCAGTCCCATTTTCAACTGGTTTAAAAAGGTGACACTACGGCTGCGATCAGCAACCGGAGCAAATTGTTTTCAAATGAAAATTAGGATGTTTTCAGATACGGTGCAAATATTTTTTTTTATAAAAAAGGTATTAACATCCTAAATCACCGCCAACCCTACTTACGATCATTTCAGATGGGTAAAAAATGGCCGACCTTGATCCTTAGAATGATATGCAACAGCAATAAAGAATCTAGGCCATGACGCACAACTTAGTTGTCGAAAACATTAAATGCGGCGGATGCGCTAATTCAATAATGACGAATCTGAGCAAGTTGAAAGGTGTCCATAAGGTGACCTTGGATATAACCCAAGGCTGCATCCAGGTCGATACTGATGATTTGGATACCGTGGAGACAGTCCTTGAAAAACTGCACCACATGGTATCCTCAGCCGGGCAAAGGGTCTGGAATGATCACCGCTACATCTTATATCAGTTGTTTGATCGGGAAAGTGACTTCGTAATTGGTTGGCAAATCTGGAAGTCAATGGCAGGAACCATTGTTACGAATTAGCCAGTGAAGCAGCACTTCTTTGTGTGGTTTATGCTCCCAGATATCACTCTAGTAAAGAAATAAAGTAGACTCTTAAGCAAATGCAATGCACCTAGTTGACGAGCTCACTCAATCACTTGATTATCAGATCACCAGATAACCAGATCACTCGATCACCCGATAAACTTCCACCTGTGAAATATGTAATTTATTTATAGAAAAATACAACACTTTCCATGCCGTGTACACCCATCTTTGAGCCGTACCAATGTTGGTACGATCAATACGTATGATATGAACAATTTAAAAATAGTATTCCCCATACTAGCAATGCTGTTTGCGGGAATCATGGTCAGTTGTGAAAAAGACATGGTAGAGCCTGATACATCTATGAATCTGGAGGCCAGAGCTAAACTAAATCCGTCAAAGGCTGTAAATCTGCTTAGTGCTGCCAATTTTGCGATATTATCGAAATCCGGCATCACCAACGTCCCCAAATCTTCCATCACCGGATCTGTTGGAACCAGCCCTATTACAGGAGCAGCGTTGTTACTGACTTGCAGAGAAGTTTCAGGAACCATTTACACGGTTGATGCTGCCGGCCCGCTTCCTTGCAGAGTTATAAATCCCGCATTATTAACTACCGCCATCCAAAATATGGAAAGTGCTTATACCAATGCAGCCGGTCGAACCAATCCGAACTACATTGATCTTGGAGCAGGAAATATCGGAGGCCTGACTTTGGCCCCAGGTCTTTACAAATGGACGACAGGAGTTACTATCCCAAAAAATGTGACTCTTTCCGGTGGCTCAAATGCTGTATGGATCTTCCAGATTGCCGGAACTCTTACTATGGCATCTGCGGTACAAATTACATTGAGCGGAGGTGCACAAGCCAAAAATGTATTTTGGCAGGTTGCTGGTGCAGCTACCTTGGGAACTTACAGTCATTTTGAAGGAAACATTCTTGGTAAAACAGGAATTAATCTGCAGACAGGCGCCTCCATCAATGGAAGACTTCTGGCACAGACAGCTGTGACACTGCAGAAAAATACGGTTGTAAAACCACTATAATATATCAGATTAATAAAGGTGAGCAAAGGGCCGTCGGTGAGGACGGCCTTTTTTATGTATACACACTAGCAGGCATACACGATAGATACAAGACAATTCCTAATAGGGCATCATGCATAAAAAGTTAAGAGTGGTTTAAAACACTTCCACTTTACTCTGAAACACATTATTTCAGGGCTGTCCATGCATGCTGGGATAAAGAAAACATTAGCCTGCTACGGAGTATGTTGAGAGAGTCCAAACTGACGGATGATCTCATCTACCAGTCTGCCCAAAAAGGGGACCAACTCTATAATTCTATTGATGTGACGCTAAAAGGTAAAGAAATAAGCCAACCTACGGGTTACATCTTTAAGGATAAAGATGGGGCCGTACGTCCGAAATCAGAACTAAGTGGTGGGAAGATCCTTCACAATGCATGTATAGTCATATCACTGTTGAATATATTCCGCATCTTCCTGACGTAACGGCAAACGCCTTACATCTATACGAAAACACCTTCTATAGCGAGATTGAAAAGCCCGTTTTCTTTGGACATTACTGGCTGAAAGGAAATCCCTCACTATACCTAAACAATATTTGCTGCCTGGATCACAGCGTTGCCAAAGGAGGGTATCTTGTGGCTTACCAATATGATCAAGAAAAGCAACTTAATCCCGACAAGTTCCTCTACGTATAGAAGAACATAAAGCAATATGCAATGTACTTTATCCTATCTGCTGACTTGAACTTGCTTAACTTCCTGATCGATTAAAGAAACGCTGATGCGCATTTTACTAACCGGGGCAAATGGATACATCGGGATGAGGTTACTACCTGTCCTCGTTGAAGCTGGCCATGATGTCACCTGTGTGGTCAGAGACATCAATCGCTTTAAGCCCTCTGGGGATCTTTTAAGCCAGGTAGAGGTCATCGAATTTGATTTTTTGCAACCTGAAAATGCTCTTCAGCATTTCAACAAAAAGATCTTTGATGTTGCCTATTATCTTATCCACTCTCTGGGAGATACCAGCACCACCCTCAAAGAATATGAGTTGCGATCCGCAGGTTGTTTCATACTTGTCGCCTCCCTATGCCAGGTCAGACAAATCATCTACCTGGGAGGTATAAGCAATGAAACAAAATTATCAAGCCATCTCATGGCCCGCAAAGTGGTCAAGGATGTCATCATTAATTCCGGCATCCCTTATACCATTTTCGAAGCGGGGATTATCGTCGGCTCCGGCAGCGTCTCTTTTGAAATCATAAGGGACCTCACTGAAAAATTGCCGGTGATGATTGTTCCGCGCTGGCTCAATTCGAAATGCCAGCCCATTGCTATTCGGAATGTGATCAACTACCTGCATCTCTGCCTTCGCAATGAACAAACATATTTCAAAACCTTTGAAATCGGAGGGCCGGATGTGCTGTCCTATAAGCAAATGTTGCTTGAGTTTGCCGAGGTACGGGGATATAAACGATATATTATTGCCATGCCCGTTGTTTTTCCTGGGTTATCCGCATATTGGCTGTACCTGACGACTTCCGCCAATTTTACGATCGCAAAACAACTCGTGGAGAGCATGAAAAATGATGTGATCTGCAAAGAGCATTCTATCCATGACATTATTCCGCAGGAGTTGATTCCTTACCGGGAAGCTATCAAAATGGCATTTCTTCGTATTGAACAAAATATGGTTGTGTCGAGCTGGACAGATGCCGCTTCCAGCAGCCTGACCCATCTTGATGTCAATCAATATATCGAAGTGCCTGTCAACGGCTGTTATACCGACCGCAGGTGGATGGAAATAGAATGTGAAAAAATGGAGGAAGTGGCAGACCGGTTTTTTGGCATCGGGGGAAATAACGGATGGTTCTATGCAGACAAGCTATGGCAAATCCGTGGTTTCATGGACAAGATGGTAGGCGGAGTAGGTATGGAACGCGGCCGGCGAAGTGATACAGATATCAAGGCCGGTGAAGTGCTGGACTTCTGGAGGGTGTTGCTTGCTGACCGCAAAAATCATCGTCTACTTTTATTTGCTGAAATGAAAATTCCCGGTGAAGCCTGGCTTGAATTCTCTATCGTGAAAAGCAAAAACCATTGTATCCTTAAACAAATAGCAACATTTCGCCCTGATGGAATCTTAGGTCGTAACTATTGGTACGCGATGCTGCCATTTCACTATTTCATTTTCAGAAATATGTTGAAACGAATTGCAGGTGATGAAAAAAAATATAAGAAGTAGAGACAGAATCCATCACGTCTTTACCTCTTATTTATTAACCCAATAATTCCTTTTTCACCGCATCAAGTGTTGTCCTTGCAATAGTTCTATCCGGTGCTTCGCAATATACACGTAAAACAGGCTCCGTGCCTGATGGCCGGATCATAATCCAGGTGTTGTTATCCAGATAATATTTGAAGCCATCGAGTTTCTCGGTACGTGTAATGGAGTAGGAACCGAATGCTTTGTATTTATCGCCATAACATTTATTGAGCACATCTTCCTTTTGTGCTTCTGTGATATGCAGATCATCCCGATCAAATGCGAAGGTGCCGATCTCGTCATATACGAGTTGAACAAGTTCCTTCAATGACTTGCCTGCCTTGGCCATAAACTCAAGGATCATCAATCCTATCCACACACCATCGCGTTCAGGGATATGTCCTTTGACGGCAAGGCCTCCGGATTCTTCACCGCCGACCAGCACATCTTCCTTGGTCATAATTTCTGCGATGTATTTAAAACCAATCTTGGTGACCTCCACTTCTAAACCAAATTTCTCTGCCATTTGGACCATCTTATCGGTCACAGAGAAGGTGATCACTACTTTTCCGGTGAGGCCTTTGTATTTGTGTAAATAATAGAGGAGGAGTAGCAGGATATGATGTGAATCCACAAAATTACCATCACCATCAAACATCCCGATGCGATCAGCATCCCCGTCGTTGGCAATACCAATCTGCATGTTTTGATCAGCCTTGATCATCTCCGCAAATGGCTTCAGATTGCGTTCGATCGGCTCAGGTGCCTGACCATAGAAGGAAGGATTGTAATCGCAATGCAGGCATATGGCCTTTGGGAGTATACGTGGGAAAATCAAATACCCTGCTCCATACATAGCATCGTATCCGATCGTAAATGTGGAATTGCGGATCGCCGGAATATCAAAAGATGCCATGACATGATCGTAATACATGTCTTCGAGATTGAGGTAGTTGAGTAAACCATTTTCCTTCATCTGATCAAGGGAAACAAGATCCTTCATCGGCTTGTCCGGGATATGATCTTCAACGGCAGTAATATCATCCGGGATGGAGGGTCCACCGAAGGAAGATTTCAATTTAAACCCATTATAGGATGGCGGATTATGACTTGCTGTAATCACGATGCCCAGGTCGGCGCCTAGTTTTCTGACCCCGAGTGAGACCATCGGTGTTGAGGCTACATGATCCCCCATCACCACCTGAATCTGATGACTACCCATCACACGAGCAGCTGTCTCTGCAAACATTTTTCCGCCAAACCTGCAGTCATAGCCGATGACGACTTTTTGCATGGCGCGCTCTTCCATAAAGATGGCGGCAGCCTCAGCGACCCGGATTACATTTTTGACCGTATAGTCGTCTGCGATAATCGCCCTCCAACCATCGGTGCCGAATTTGATATCACTCATATATTATTGTTTTTTATAATATAAAAAATGTACTTTTACACTTGCAGTCCGGAACTGGAATTGAAGTTAATCTGACTTACCTCCGCTCCCATCTGATCCATAACTACCGGGTAAAATAAACAATCTTGCGAAGAGATACATACAAGCACCAGGGACTTCGTATGCACCTTATTGAAACTTTGCGTCACGAAGGAATCCGCGATGAAAAAGTCCTTGAAGCCATGTCCAGGGTACCCAGGCATCTTTTCCTAGAAAAAGCATTTGAAGAGTGGGCGTATAAGAACGTAGCGTTTCCCATAGGCAATGAGCAAACGATATCGCAGCCTCTGACGGTGGCCATTCAGACCAGTTTACTGGAAGTTAAAAAAGGGGATAAAATATTGGAAGTGGGCACCGGATCAGGCTATCAGGCATGCGTTCTTTCCTTGCTGGGTGCCAAGGTCTATACCATCGAACGACAAGGTGCCCTTTATGAAAAGACTGATAAGCTTCTCAGAGAACTCGGTTTCGGGGCGATACGCACATTTCTTGGAGATGGATATGAAGGACTCAAAATGTTTGCTCCTTTCGATAAAATCCTTGTCACAGCAGGGGCCAGATCACTTCCTGAAAACCTGATCGGCCAACTTGCTGTCGGCGGACACCTCGTGATACCGATAGGTGGTGATGATGTTCAAATCATGTGGCGTTATACCAGGCTCACTGAAACGGAAATCAAAAGCGAGTCTTTCGGAAAATTCAAATTTGTCCCATTTCTGAAAGGCACCCAATAGCCTGCATTCCTATTTCTGTAGTGTCCGGCCGGAAAGACTGCGGGTTTCATATTTAAGTTCACCTTCCTTCCTCAGGTCTACCATGAGGCTGGAAAATGCGCTTTCAGTATCAACGGTGTATACTTGATTCTTGTAGTGAACCTGTCCATAATTACGTTCCCATTCCTGGGCCAGTAATGCAAAACGGTCGCCATATTTTGGATTAGGTCCGAACATTAGGTAAGACTCAGTATCTGTTTCATCAAAACTAATAGCAAAGCGGTCTTCACGTGGCATCAACACCAGAACTCCCGGAGTACCTGATCTGATGATTACCTGCTCGACACGCTGACCATCCTTGATTTTGATTATCCCTTCGGAGATGGATGTTTCACCTGTACTCATGGTCCTCGATAGCACAATCTCCTTTGAGACATAAAACTGGATTCTGGAAATATCCTCTTGCGACCAATTCTTTTGTTCGTAAAGATCTTTTGTAAAATAGGTGTAGGTTGGGCTACAGGATGTCAGAAAACCGGCAAAAGCCAGCGCGATGAGCATGTCTATTTTCATAACAGAATGGGATTGGTTGAGGATTATGAAACTAAAGTAAGGTGAATACGGGTTGAGTATAAGTGAACGGGCGGGGTTTAACCTTGATTTAAATCATGTTCTAATAAAGTGTTAAGAGGAGAGGGGTGAGAGAAAGGGTTTAGGGAAATTGTTGAGAAGGGAGGGTGAAGTTGGCAGGAAATTGTTAAAAAAGAGGGTAAGCAAAATAATTCTTATTTCGGCGATTTACGCTTACATTAAACAATTTTTTAATGTCTAAAATTCTCTCTATTAATAATATATAAAACTTATTTGAAACCCAATCCCAATTTTTACCGCCTTCCCCCTATGGCTCTGATTTTCGGCGTGCAGCAAAAAATGACTTTAGTAACAAAGCACTCTCCTCCATCATGATCCCCATCTCCAATTGAGTTCGGGGATGAAGTAACTCTTTACCATAGCGCATAAAGCCCGCCTTGTCATCTGGGGTAGCGTATACCACTCTGCCAATCTGGGCCCAGCGTAAGGCACCAGCACACATGATACATGGCTCCAGGGTGACGTATAACGTGCATTCCATAAGATACTTGCTGCCTAGATATTGGGCGGCTGCAGTAATTGCAAGGATCTCTGCATGAGCAGTCACATCATTGAGCATCTCAGTACTGTTGTGACATCGTGCCAGTAATTGATCCCCGGCTGTAATGACGGCCCCGACCGGTATTTCTCCTGTACCTGCCGCCTTCCGAGCCTCCTGTAATGCCAGTTTCATGAAATAATCGTCACCATATATCTTCATCAGGTACGAAGGTAATAAGTAATTATTTTAGGCCTTATGTGGACAGAAATTCAGCTATGCTGACAATTGCAGAGGACGAAAAATGGGTAAATCATGAGTATCTCAATGGTCTTGTTTCAAATCCGGTCCCTAATAAAATACTACTAATCTGTTCTTTCTTTGTACTAAGCTGCCAATACTCTAAATCAACTTAATCTGCGAAATCTGAAGCCAAAAAATTTAAAATCTGCCTATTCTGCGAAATCTGTGGTTATCTTTGCGCATGGAATTCAATCTTAAAAGCAAGCATGAGCTCTTTGCTGATGCGCTTACCTTCGATGATGTTTTGCTCGTTCCCGGTTATTCCGATATCCTGCCAAGGGAAGCAGACATAACCTCTCAGTTTAGCCGAAATATTCGTATCAATGTCCCCATGGTCTCAGCTGCTATGGATACAGTTACTGAAAAAGAGGTTGCTATAGCTATCGCCCGGGAAGGAGGAATAGGAATTATTCATAAAAACATGGATATCCATAGCCAGGCTGACCAGGTGAGATCTGTAAAGCGTTCCGAAAGTGGAATGATCCAAGACCCATTGACCTTATTGCCACAGGCCACTGTTGGTGAAGCCCAGGTGCTGATGCGTCAATACAAAATCGGCGGCATCCCGATCACTGACCCCAATGGAATTCTGGTCGGAATTTTGACCAACCGAGACCTCCGGTTTGAAGCACTCAATGATCGTCCCGTTTCTGATCTGATGACCAAAGCCCCATTGATTACAGCTCCCGTTGGCACGACGCTTGAACAAGCCAAAAAAATCCTTCAAAAACATAAGATTGAAAAGCTACCTGTCGTCGATGCCAATAATAAATTGACCGGGCTTATCACTTATAAAGACCTCATGAAACTCGAGGCTTATCCTAACAGCAGTAAAGATGAACGAGGCAGATTACGTGTAGGTGCGGGTGTTGGCATTGCTGCAGATACAATGAACAGAGTTGATGCATTAATAGCTGTTGACGCAGATGTGTTGGTAGTTGATACCGCACATGGTCATTCAGAAGGTGTACTCAGGATGATTCGCGAAATCAGAAAACGCTACCCTCACATCGAAATTGTAGGAGGTAATGTAGCCACAGGTTCAGGTGCAAAGGCATTGGTCGATGCAGGTGTTGATGGAGTAAAAGTAGGTGTCGGTCCGGGCAGTATATGCACTACAAGAATCGTGGCAGGTGTTGGTGTTCCACAATTAAGTGCAATATATAGTGCTGCCTATGCTCTCAAAGGAACTGGTGTCCCCATCATAGCAGATGGTGGTATCCGCTATACCGGAGATATCGCAAAAGCTATCGCCGCAGGTGCTAACACTGTCATGGCGGGTTCTCTTTTTGCAGGTTGTGAAGAATCACCAGGGGAAACGATCATACTCGACGGCAGAAAGTTTAAAGTATATCGCGGGATGGGATCACTAGGCTCTATGGCCCTTGGCTCGAAAGACCGTTACTTCCAGGATGTCGAAGATGATATTAAAAAACTAGTTCCGGAAGGCATAGAAGGGAGGGTTCCATATAAAGGGACCCTACATGAAGTGATGCAGCAATATACGGGAGGTTTACGGGCAGGCATGGGATATTGCGGCGCAAAAAATATCGAAGCATTGCAAACAGCTTCTTTTGTAAAAATCACTCCGGCAGGTATCAGCGAAAGTCATCCGCATGATATCACCATCACCAAAGAATCCCCCAACTATTCGAGAAAGTAAAAATGTCTGCAGGAAACAGATTACCTCATTCGTATTACCAGTCTCTTGAAGTTACCACACTGGCAAAAGATTTACTCGGCAAATATCTCGTTACGGAGTTTAACGGTATCCGGTGCAGCGGAAAAATAGTTGAAACCGAGGCTTACCGCGGGCCGGATGACAGAGCCTGCCACGCTTATGATAACCGTTGTACTCCACGGACTGAAGTAATGTATAAAGCCGGAGGTGTTGCCTATATATACATCTGCTACGGCATGCATCACCTGATGAACATCGTCACCGGCCCCAAAGACAATGCACATGCAGTCCTCATTCGGGCTCTTGAGCCAGCGGAGGGTATCGAGATCATGGCAGAAAGGAGACAAATGCAAGTATCCGACGTTCGTTTAACCAAAGGTCCCGGTGCTTTGAGTCTTGCCATGGGTTTAACGAGCAAATTAAGTGGTGTATCTCTTATAGCATCAAGTCCTGTCTGGGTCGAGGTCCGAGATCTGTCATTATCAGCATTTGAAATTTGTTCAGGACCAAGAATAGGCGTTGAAAGCGCCGGTGAAGCTGCCTTATGGCCTTGGCGATATTTCATCAAAGGAAATAAATATGTGAGCGCAAAGAAAACCTGCGTCTGATTTCCCTATTTTTGAAATGACTTTATAGTCTTCTTGACATCTTGTTTAAAATACTTCACCAGTATGAAACTCAAATCAGGAGAGATTTACCATGTCTATAGCCGTGGTAATAATCGTCAGCGTGTCTTTTATGACAGGGAGAATTACCTGTTGTTTTTATCCAAAATACGTGTATACCTCTCCCCTCAATGTGACATGCTGGCATATTGCCTAATGCCCAACCATTTTCATTTCCTGGTTCATGCCAATAAAAAATCCGCAAGGGTTTTCCGTCGCACGCATATCCTGACCAATTCTTCTATAACGCCAAAGCCAAAAATGTCTATGTTTTCAAAAGGTCTTCAATTGCTTTTGAGTAGCTATGCAAAATCAATAAATAGGCGCTACACGAGAAGTGGCTCCTTGTTCCGTCAGAATACAAAATGGAAAAAGACATCTGATGAAATGTTTAGCCTGGATTACTCCCTTTCCTGTTTCAGCTATATCCATTACAATCCGGTGACAGCAGGACTTGTTAATTCTCCCGAGGACTGGGAGTTTTCGTCCTATCGCGAGTATGCCGGCCTCACCAGGGATGAGCCTATTTGTAATCTTGAACTTGGAAAAAGTCTTCTGTGTCTGCAGCCAAACGATATGTTCAATCTCAGTTCCAGGGAAATTCCAAACGAGATTTTGAAAAAAATATTCAAATAATTAACTCGCACAAAATCAGGCAATTAGATAAAAAGATCTCAAAAAATTTATTGCGCTGTTTTACATCCAGACGGACTTAAAAATAGAACGCAAAAATGAAATTTGAAATTTAGTTAAATATGCTCCTAAGCCACAGACGTTCAACTACTTACGACAGTGTGGCACACCTAGGTGTGCCACACTGTCGTTTTCAGCCCCATTTCTCATTCCTCCACCCACCCTCACCCCCCCTTTTTTACACCAATCCATCCCCAATCACCTTCCTCAAACCTTCCTCAAACGTTTCCATGCTTTTTGGCGTTATTACCTAATAAAATTCGAAGTAAATCCTCCCAAATTGGCTTTCAGACTCCTTTTTCCCTTTATCTTTTTCTTTTCTATTATTCAAGCCCAACCCAGCCTTGACGTTTACGAGGACGCCGTATACCGCGATTACATCCGGACTGTAAGACTTCACGTAAACGGACTGGCACTGACCCAACCCATCGCCGCCCTCGGTCAGATGAATGCCCTCTTCCTTACCTTCGATGAACTGGATGGCAAGGGAACAAGGTATTATTACACCGTAATTCACTGTGACAGACACTGGCAGCATACTCCCGAACTCTCCCAATTCGATTACCTCAACGGATTCAGAGAAGGGGAAATACGGGAATACGATATCTCCTCAGGCACCAACCAGGACTACTTGAATTACTTTGTCACGATTCCCAATGAGGAAGTAAAATGGTCAATCTCCGGTAACTACCTCCTGGTTGTATATGAATCAGGATTTGAAGACGATCCTATACTCACCCGGCGGTTTATGGTGACGGAAGAGAAGGTAAAAATCAACTCTAATGTAGTCCGGCCCGCCATCGTAGCCCGGCAAAATACCCATCAGGAAATTGATTTCGGAGTGGAAACGAAAGACCTTAATTGCTCCAACCCGCGTGCAGAATTCTTCTGCATGCTAATGCAAAACGGCCGCTGGGCAACACGCCTGGAAGATATCACCCCACGAACCGTAACCGGCAGTTACCTGGATTACAATTACCAGGGCAAAATCACCTTTGAAGCAGGTAAAGAATTCCGAAATATGGATATCAGCAGCATGATCTACCGCTCCGAAGATGTGCTCGACATCCAGGAATATAAGGAAGGCTTCAGCACGATCCTGATTCCTGCAGAACCCAGAGCAAGGATGACCTATATCTGGAGAAGGGATCTCAATGGCATGTTTGTACCCTATAACAGGGACTATACCCGAAAACGTATACCCCCTGACTCCCTGGCCTCAACGCTCAACTTGGTGAGCAGGTTCAATTACCGGGAGCAACAACTCCATACCGAATACTCAGAAGTCATCATCACCCTAAAGATGCCAGAAAACATAAGCACAGACGTATTTGTGGTGGGAGGTATCACAGACTGGAAGATGCTTCCTGAATATAAGCTGACTTATGACGAACGCGTCGGCGGATATGTAGGCCGGCTATATCTCAAACAAGGTTACTATAATTATGGCTTTGCAATACCCGACAAGAATGGCAACCCGGATTTTGCTTTCCTGGAAGGGAACTGGCACGCCACCGAAAATCAATATTCTCTGCTTACCTATTATAGACCAATCGGGGCTCAATATGACCGGCTTGTAGGCGCCCTCACCTTCGACTCGTATTATTGAAATCAGCCCTTTTGACCATTTTCTATCGCTTCTTAATTAAGTTTGTACCATGAATACTGATCTTAGGGTATTGATCCGTTATTTGAGGGCATTTATAGAAAAAAGCCTTTCGGAACTCTTTCCTTCCCTTAATATCGCCCCTTTAAACCCAGGTGTAATGAATAAATTCTTGTTTTCTGTTCTTTGCTTTCTTCTCCTGAATCTCCAGGCACAAACCCAGGAAGTCTGGGACCTTGAGCGATGCATTCGAGAAGCACTCGACAAAAATCTCACGATTGAACAAATAAAGCTCAACAAACAAGGTTACGATATCAATGGAAAGCAACTGCGCCGGGAAAGAATCCCCAGCCTCAATTTGAGCTCAGACTTCGGTTTTACAGTAGGTCGTGTGGTCAATCCAGCGACAAATGATTTCGAGACCGAAAACTCCCTCTACCAGAGTATAGGTGTGGGCACCGGCGTTGTCATATATAGCGGTGGTCGCATCATCAATTCAATCCGGCAAAATGACTTCTATGTGGAAGCGTCAGAGAAAGATATCCAGCAAGCCCGGGAAGATCTGTCCCTCAACGTGGCCCTTTCCTATCTGAACATCCTCTTTGCTTATAAAAATGCCGACATAACTGAAAACAGAGTTAAACTTTCAAAAGACCAGCTAAACAATCTGGATAAAATGATCCTGGCTGGGACTAAACCTGAAAATGACCGGTATGATATTCTCGCTCAGCTGGCTACAGACGAACAAGCTTTGATCACCGCCCAAAATACAATTGAAAACAACCTTCTTGCGCTAAAGCAACTCATGTACATGGAGGTGAATTATCCACTTGTCATCGACAAGCCAATCCTCAACCTGGATACTTTGGAAGGACTGGAAAATCAAACCTTCGAATCTGTTTATTCAATCGCGTTAGGCAATCAACCACAAATTAAAGCCGCAGAACTAAGGCAACAAGCCAGTGAAGAAGGTATTGATATTGCGAGGAGCCAGCGCATCCCCACGATAAGCATTGGAGGAAATTTTGGAACGAATTGGTCTAATTTCGCAAAAATACCCAATGGCGAATATACGATCGATCGTATTCAGCAACCAAACGTTTATATTAATGGAGACCCGGCCCTTTTTGAAGTGGATAGCTATTCACCCACGGGGTTTACCCCAATCGGATATGGCACCCAACTTGACCAGAACTTAGGCTACGGCTGGGGTGCTACACTTTCTGTTCCAATCCTCAATAACTACCGCGGCAAGGCAAGTGTAGAACAAGCAAAGATCAGCGTCATCAATGCAGATATAGAAACTGAAAAGATAAAACAGACGTTGAAAACCAATATTCAGAATGCACTCACATCCGCAAGAGCTGCGCGCAAATCACTCGATGGTGCAGAAGCCGCATACAATGCAGCCAGAATCGCCCTCGAAAATGCTGACCGGAAAGCCGCTGTGGGGGCATTAAATAATTTTGAATACCTCAGTGCCCGCAGCCGGAGTGATAACGCTGAAAGCAATCTGCTGATCGCTAAGTATGATTACTACTTCCAGATCAAAGTGATTGAATACTACATGGGTCGTGGAATACGCCTCGATTAATCAACCAGAACAAACGAATAAAATCACCATCAACGATTTTCAAGTACTATGACAAAACCTAAAAAGAAATCCGGCAAGTGGATCATATGGACATTAGCCATACTACTGCTGCTCCTGATTGCTGCAGCCGCCATTAAAGCTAGGAAAAAACCTAAAGGTGAATCTGTTGAAACAGAAAAAGTAGCCTTGAGAGAAATCCGTGAGATCGTGTCTGCTTCAGGCAAAATTTTCCCTGAGAAGGAGATCAAAATCAGTTCAGATGTCAGTGGTGAGATCGTCGAATTATATGTTGAAGAAGGCGATTCTGTAAAGGCGGGGCAAATCCTGGCCAAGATAGACCCTGAAGCATATGTAAGCGCTGTAGAAAGGGCTAACGCCAGTGTCAGTGGTGCGAAATCAGAGGTAGCCAGGTCAAAGTCCACTATTGAAAATTCAACCGCCCAGATCGAACAAATCAAATCACAACTCGAAAACACCAGGCGAATCCATGAACGTAATAAAAAACTGATGGCCGATGGCGTGATCTCTGCTCAGGATTTTGAAAATTCAGAATCAACGCTAACGCAACTGGAAGCTAACCTCCGCTCAGCCGAAGCAACCAATCGCTCCTCACAACAGGCCGCTCAATCTGCCCAGTTTAATGTAGCAAGCACAGAAGCCAGCCTGAAGGAAATCAGGACCAGCCTTAGCCGGACAACAATTGCCGCTCCGACTGCAGGTATTATCAGCAAGCTCAATGTAGAAAAAGGTGAGCGCGTAGTGGGTACGATTCAGATGACAGGTACCGAAATGATGAGGATCGCTAATTTCAATAGTATGGAAGTGCAGGTCGAAGTGAGTGAAAACGACATCCTCAGAGTATCTCTTGGTGATACAGCAACGATCGAAGTGGATGCGTATCTGGATAAAAAATTTACAGGTGTGGTCACCGAAATGGCCAGTTCCGCTGCCAATACCGGTGCTACACAAGTCCTCACCTCAGACCAGGTTACCAACTTCGTAGTCAAGATCCGGATCATGCCGGAATCCTACGAAGGCCTTACCGATAAGAAAATGCCTTTCCGTCCGGGGATGTCCGCTACAGTAGATATCAATACCAATACCGAAAAAGATATCATCTCCATTCCCATCCAGGCTGTAACTACGCGTGAAAGAGAAAAAGCCAAAGGGGATACTGCATCTGTTAAAGCTGAAACATCAACAAGTGCAACTTCTGATGAAGAGATCGATGAAGTAGTCTTCGTATATGAAGCAGATACAGCACGAATGGTTAAAGTCAAAACCGGCATCCAGGATAATGAATACATCCAAATCCTGAGCGGTCTCGATCCCGAACAGGAAATAATTACCGGACCTTATTCAACCGTATCAAGGAAACTTAAGAATGGTCTCGTCCTTGAGCGAAAAGAAAAGAAAGACGAGGAAAAGGGCAAAGCAACAGATAGTATGAAAGCAGAAGAAGATTAATGCCGCAGATACCAGTTGATGCCGGCCTTATAGTGTTTCTTCGACTTCCTGAAAAAGGAAAAGTAAAGACCAGGCTGGCAGCGACTTTGGGAGAAGATGCAGCCTTGAAAATTTACAATGATTTAATTTGCATTACACTTGATCTTGTAAGCGTGTCAGAAATTCCGACCTACCTTTTCTATGCCGGTGGATTACCTCATCCGCCTGAAAGAAATATCCGGTTTTCATATCATCATCAATCTGATGGAGACCTTGGATCAAAAATGGCCGACGCACTATCCATTGTTTTAAACAACCATAAAAAAGCGCTGATCATAGGCAGTGATTGCCCTGATCTGACTCCGGAAATACTCCATACATGCTGTCAGTCACTCGATGAAAAAGACATAGTACTTGGACCAACCGAAGACGGTGGTTATTACCTTTTGGGTTGCAAGGCACTCAATCCGGCACTTTTCGCCAATATAAAATGGGGTACACCGTCTGTACTGGGTCAAACGATTGAAAAAATACAGGGAGAGAATCTATCCTACTGTTTGTTGCAAAAACTCCAGGACATTGATACGGCAGAAGACTGGAATCGGTATACCCAAAGCTGACTATACAGGTTTGTGCTACCTACGGCCGTATAAAAGCACCTTACCCTTCTTTGCAGTTGATGGGTTGCTCTTATAATAAAATACGACTTTACGGATGACCCTGTCTCCGCCAGCCAGGTCGATCACACGTGTTTCTCCACCGGCAGGCACGAAATTCCGGATATCGATTCTGTCCGTACTTCCATTTCCGTAATGCACCACGACGCGATCAAAGTCAATGCCTTCATTCTGCACGAACAATTTAATAGCCTTAAAATCCCCCTGAGAACCAGTTACAACGATCTCATCGTAATCCGCGCGTCCATTCACCTTGCAACTACCCAACAGAGTCCATGGCCCTGTAAAACTGGCCGCTATAGAAAAACAAAACACCATGATGGTGGTCAAACTGAGCAAATTGGATGATTTCATTTTACTATTTTTTTTAAAGGTAGTGATTAGACCAGTGATTTCAAAGAAGGTTTAACCCATTAAATACAGGATAATTTAAGTAATTGAATAGAAACAACCTTACGGTTGGGGCGCGATACCGGTAACACATCACTACTCTCCAGGACAATGGTACCCACTTTAGAATGGTAGCTTTTAATGATAGTATGTTGGACCAGAAAGGACTAATGTATACGAAGAAACCTATAAGTGATCTGCGAAGCACTAACCTGTTTCAGGGTTTTTGCCATCAACACCTGCCCCTGGTCTTTCAAAAAGATCCTTAGATAATTGCTTTCTGCTTTCACGCACAGAATGTCCGCTATTGCAAACATATCTATCCTTCCATGCCGGGTATTGCCAGACGACCCTGAGGGTATGGGCTTCCTCCGAAGTAAGGATGATGGTGAGTGATTTTTTGAAAAAACTTGAAGGTATCCAGGGACAGGATTTTCGCCGGAGCCGTAACCTCTTTATGGGATACAGCGTTCTTCATGACGATACAATGCTTTTTTCCTGATGTTGCTCCAATTTTTGTAGAAGGGCTGCAGTTTCACTTAGAACTACTAATAACAAACCCCTCGTCCCGCGTATCAGGGGTAAGTCACCGTATGCAGGATCTCCTGTCCTGATGACCCTGCATCCAGGATTGACTTCCCTAGTGAGCTCCGGGGTTTTTGGAGTGGGGCAATATTGAATGATCTTCTGTGACTTGCAACTTGAATGCATCTGTATGACCGATACAAAATTATACAAGGTACCTGTGAACATGTATCACCTGAACGGGTGATAATTTGGCTTTTGAAGACCGGTTATGCGCAATTCCGGCAATGACAGGGTGCTCGTCTACAAGGAAAAGTTGATGGGCAGCGACATAGTATATTTAACGGGTTTACCATCCAAAGTGGCTGGAAGCCACTCCTCATGGGTTGGAAAGGCATCCAGACAGGCCTTTCCTATTTCATTACTCAGCGAGCGTGGAACACGAAAATGTGTGGTTGTACCATCAGGCATGACATCCCATTGAACAACAGCCTGCCCTTCAATGCCCAGTTGTCTGGATTGCGCCGGATACTTAAGTTCCTTCATGACCAATTGATATAATAGGGCATCTGTACAATCTGAAAGTTCCGATACCACTTCTGACTGACAGCTCCTGAGATATGGTCGTTGCACTAAAGATCTATTGTGTACCATAGATACCAATGTATCGCCCTTATAAATGCCTTCATTGATCTTGTGCCCGAGTGTATCATACTCATAGTACTTGCCGTGACGAGCCCCATCTTCCCAGCTATATACATACTCCATCAATCCCGTGGTATCCATATGTGTCCATATCCCCTCTTTATGATTATTGCTGTAAGGACCGCACGAAGACTTACCCTTCCCGGGCTCACATTCCAACCACGACCCATGCATTATACCATATCGGTAGGCTCCTTGTGTCCTGATAGAGCCATCGTCCCAGAAGCTTTTATATGGTCCATGCAGCAGCGTCAGCGCCGACGTACTGTATGTTTTCTGTTCAATCAAGGTTAACTTTTCCGGATGAAAAACCCGAACCCTGAAGCCTCCGGGAATCTTTGAAACAACATAGTGGTACCAGTACCGTAGCGGCTTTTCATGATGCTCAAAAGCAATATCATACTTGTTTTTAAACTGTATATCGTCCCCGGTGTATCCTGATTTGTCTGCCATCCCTTGTTGAGAGGTTGAACAGGAAAACATGATGAACAGACTTAAGACTATCAGAGGTAGAAAAACCCTGTTATATCCAATCAAAGACGCTGTGACAAATGGTTTCATAACCCTTTATTCTAAAGATACGTATAAATACAGTAGCAAGCAATATTCATGCAGTGCACTTTTAAAAATAGAGAAGAAAAGAAAGGAAAAAGACATGATTAAGAAAGGATGTGTGCTATTTGCTGACCGATGCCATGCAAACCGCCTCTGACACATTGCTCACCGGATCTACATCTGTTATCTGAAGGGATGCAAAATGTAGTGCTGAATCCAGCACATAGAGGCTATCATATTTGATCGGAGGCTGCATCTGTCCAAGCTTCCAGCTACTGCTGTCAGCATGTTTAGCCCACACCTCATAGTGATGGCCGGCAGGTAACGCAGGAAGGTCAACAACCTGTAGCATCATTTTACCGGATAGCTTGCATTGAAAAAGTAAAACCTCTGCATCTGGTGTGGATTCACAGCCCCTGACTTTGATTCTTTCCGTTGTTGAAGAATTGATAAAATTTGACCGTTCTGACATCTGCCTAGATACTGAAGAAAGCTTATCCACTTTGGCTTGCTCTTCGGCAAGTTTGGCACACTGGTAATTGTAATCTTCCTTCAGATAAAAATGCTCCTTCCAGAGAAAAGCGAGACCAGCAAGCGCAAGAAAAACAACAACTGCAGATCCGAAGATCACTCTTCGTTTAGTAAGAAATGAATGCCGAAGGGCAGGTTGTGTCAAATTTCTATTGAATTTTCCGCAGATCTTGTTACGGGAAAGGTTGATTTTCTCCTGTACCTCCGGATAAAGCGAAGTAAGGCGTTCTACCTCACTGCTTTCCTCCTCGGAGGTCAGTCCTAAGACATACTTTTCGATCCACCCGCCTTCGATTAATTCCTTCTTTGTCAACTGTGTCTGCTTGTTAATCAATCTATAAATGACATTTGGCCCAAAAGGTTTTAACCTGACATCAAAATTGCTTCCCCCTCAACCGTTTATTAAATTTCCATTCCCCTATAAAGCTTTTCGGAAGATGTGCAGCTTAACAAGCTTTACCTGATATAGTTCAGAAAACCCAAAATTTACAGAAGATTTTTCGCGAAAATAGTCAAGATCCGCTTACAAAACACCCCCACAGTTTGTAAAGAAAATCAGCAATTGCTGCGTTCGTTGGAGCTCCATCCTCTACTATACATCAAACTCAATGGTGTCGCCGGTATGCAGTGTACCATCCCCTTTTGATTTGCCTTTAGAGGTAGGTTTTGATTTCGAAGATGGAGTTTTTTGCTTATCCTCCTTTTTAACTTCGGATAATTTTTTCGCAGGCGTCCCAAACAAATCAGCCTGTACCCCTTTACCACCAGTGGATGAAGTGGTATCATCTTCATCCGTTTCCTCTTCCTTCTCCTCTGCCTTGGGTTGCTCCCGGATATTGATGAGTTTCTTATCCACCAATTTATTGCCAAGCGCTTTCCAGCCTTTTACTTCGATAAATTCGGCTGGCTGCAATACCTCTTCTACTTTTTGTCGCTGGCTCATATACCCAAACTCCACAATCGGATCTTCACCAAGGGAGACAAAGTAAAGTTTAGAGTCTTTGTGTTCGGTGATAAATTTGAATCGTTGCCCGAGGGTAGTCGTTTCTATCAGAAATCGCTTAACCATGGTCCATTGTTTCTCGCCTTCAAAGTACACAGCTGATATCGCTGCTTTCGGTTTAAACTTACCTGCATACAAGAGGTCCTTCATCTCCACCTTTCCTGATGGATCGATCTCTGCTATTTCATATTCACCGGAATTGTATACGGTCAGTAACTGATCACCCGTATCAAAGGATCCCATGTAGATCCCACGCTCATCTATATTGATCCTGCCACTGACATCATCATACCAGTATTTTTGTGCACCTAATGTACTCTTGCCAACCTCCATCTGTGTGACTTTACGCACGGGATAACGAGTTACAATATTTCCACCTGCACTCCTGCCTTTGATGGCCAGTTCCTCAAAATAAAAATCAAATACTTTATTCCTCGCGCTGCTCCCTGGCGTCAGTTGTAGTTCAACCCGTTCAGCCTCGCCATTTGGATGTGCCACGAAATACAATACTTTTGATTCCTTATCCCCTTTTGTCAGGTCATATTCTTTGTCCCGCGTGATAGAGGTTACATTAAATCGCTTGGCATACGACTTGCCTGATCCGCCATCCACATAGATCAGGTGATAGGTCGTCCGTTCATCTCCTCGCTTCCATACACCGATATGGATGATATTTTTTCCGACAAAGACTTTTTCGGCAATGCGGGTCACCATAAACTTGCCATCCTTGCGGAATGCGATGATATCATCGATCTCACTGCAATCGGTGACGAATTCATCTTTCTTCAGGCCGTATCCAATAAATCCTTCTTTGCGATCCACATACAATTTAGCATTGCTGGCGATCACTTTTGCAGCCTGGATCGTGTCGAACGTGGTTATCTCCGTCTTACGTTCCCTGCCCTTACCATACTTGTCCAGCAATCGCTGAAAATAGGCAATGGTATATTCGATAAGATGCGCCAGATCATGCCGTACCAGTGTAAGTTCTGTTTCAATCCCCAGAATGAGGTCATCTGCGTGGAATGAATTGTATTTTGAAATACGTTTGATACGGATCTCGGTGAGTCGCTGTATGTCTTCGAGCTTAATATCACGATGGAGCAGCAGGCGCTTATCCCCTTTTGTTTTTGACGATGGCGTCGCAATATATTTTGCAAGGCCGAGACCTATCACATCGATGACATCTTCCCATGTCTCGCATTCTTCGATGTCGCGATAGATGCGTTTTTCAATAAATATTTTCTCCAGGCTGGCGAAATGCCACTTTTCCTGAAGTTCACTAAGCCGGATGGTAAGTTCCAGCCGGAGTAATTCCTGGGTATAAAAAGTGCTGTGCCGCAGTAGTTCCTCTACAGCTAGAAAAACCGGTTTGTTGTCAATGATCACACAGGAATTTGGCGAAATCGAAGTCTCACATTGCGTAAATGCATACAGCGCATCAATCGTCTGGTCAGGGGATACACCGGCCTGCAATTCTATCAGTACTTCAACTTCTGCTGCAGTATTATCACTTAGTTTTTTGATCTTGATCTGACCTTTTTCACTGGCCTTGACAATGGACTCCATCAAGGTTCCCGTAGTGACGCCATAAGGAATCTCGCGAATGACGAGGGTGCTCTTGTCCAGTTTGTCAATTTTAACTCTTACCCTGATCTTGCCTCCACGCAAACCGCTTTGATAATCACCCGCATCCATCATGCCCCCGGTCTGAAAGTCAGGATACAGTTTAAACTTCTTGCCTTCGAGTACTTTGATAGAAGCCTGTATCAGCTCCACAAAATTGTGCGGAAGGATTTTGGTAGCAAGTCCGACCGCAATACCTTCTACGCCCTGTGCAAGGACCAATGGGAACTTGACGGGCAGACAGATCGGCTCATTGCGGCGTCCGTCATAGGATACTTGCCAATTGGTGGTCTGTGGATTAATGGCCACTTCAAGCGCAAACTTTGTGAGCCTGGCCTCGATATACCTTGACGCGGCTGCGCTGTCACCGGTGCGTATGTCACCCCAGTTTCCCTGGCAATCAATCAGGAGATCTTTCTGTCCAAGGTTGACCAAGGCGTCACCGATGGCAGCATCTCCATGTGGATGATACTGCATGGTATGGCCGATGATGTTAGCCACTTTATGATAACGACCGTCATGGATGTCATTCATGGAATGCAGTATCCTCCGTTGCACTGGTTTGAGGCCGTCATGAATGTCAGGTACGGCCCTTTCCAATATGACATAGGAGGCATAATCCAGAAAATAATCCTGGTACATCCCACCCAGATAAGTGGTACCTGAGTGATCTGATCCATGCGATGATTCTTGTTCCGGGTTTCGTTTTTTAGCCATAGCTATTTCCGTAAAGACCGGCAAAGATAGTGAAGCGGGGGGCGATATTAAATTTTAATATCATATGATTTAACCTGTACCAGATCAACCTGTTAGCTCTATAAGCCATGTCCAGCAGCCTATCCGGAAGGGCTACCGGACTAAGAGTTTTCGATTTTATTCTTCAGCGCCTTCAGGTTCTGATAGTCCTTGTTTTCAGGATCCCCTATTTTATGCAGGGCTTCATCAAGTATTTTTACAGCCTCTGCTTTTCCATTTGTCTTATACACCAGGTTAGCATACGTTGTGATATATGCTGCTGTTGCATCTTTTTCTTTTGCCGCCTTACCTGCCAGATCAATCGCCATTAACCGGCAAGTCTGGTCATCTGCTGCATATTTATCCAGATCGAGTGCCATTTGATTCAGGCTCGCGGGATCGTTTTTGATAAACTTCCGGACATGACTGTTGACAAGGTCTTGAATCCGGGATAAATCATGCAGCGCAAGAGCATATTTGATTTCGCTATCTGACCTGAAGCGATCTGCTTCAGAAGGAATATTGCGTTTCATGGCATAGGCTGCCAGGCCGATCAGTTCAGGACTTTCAAACTCAATAGCGCGTTTTACGGTATTGTTGCATGCCTGCCTTACTTTGGCATTGATAGTCTCTTCACTGACTACTTTACTAATGTTTGACCTGTATTGTTCAAAGAGATCAAAACATTGGCAATCCACCTGGGATGCTGCCTCCAGAATGAACTTTAGATTCTCAGGTGTGGTCAGATCCTTTTCTTCGAGGAGATAGTCATTGGCTATTTTGACAGATGGTTTGCCTGATTTATTGAGTGCGGCTACGTAGTCATACACCAGTTGGTAACTACGATCACCTGATGCATAAGCGGCTTCGTATTTGGTGCTCTTGTCATACTTGGCGATAATCGATTCACCTAAGGCGATAAGATCTGCAGGGCTTTTGGCACCAACAGCCTGCCTGATCAATACCTGATCATAATCGATAAAAAAAAGGGTCGGGTAGGCATTCACCGGAAATTTCTTCTTGAACTCCAGCCCCATTTCTTTTTCCATATCAATCTTGAGACTCAGAAAATGTTGATTGAAGAGTTCGCCTACAGCCTGGTCTGGAAAAGTACTTGCGGCCATTCTCTTGCAGGGTCCGCACCATGTGGTATACGCATCGACAAAAATGATTTTATCCTCTGCTTTAGCTTTCAATATGGCTTCTTCCCAGGTGCCGTGGTAAAATTCGATCCCTTGCCCAGCAACAGACAAAGTAGTCAGAAATAAAACCGTAAAGGTGATCAGTATACTTCTCATAAATAGTCAATATGGCTGTAAAAATAAGGAAAAAAGGAGGGTGAGCGCATTGGTTGTTGTTAAATGTAACTTAACTACCTCCATAGACTTAACACCAAAAGTGATTGTCAACCCAATACCCGGAAAAAACAAAAGGTGAAGCGAATAGTTCGTATTCACTTCACCTCTGTTATGTTTGCTCAACCAAGGAGCATCGAAAAGTCAATCCTGATTGGACCTCTTAAAGACAGATCTTAATCTGTTAAGGAATCCTACTTTCTGCGTCCTGTTGCTTTTTTGACAGCTTTTTTAGCTACTGCCCTTCTAACAACTTTCTTAGCAACTGCTTTACGAACTACCTTCTTGGCTACCCTCTTAGCAATAGCTTTACGAACTACCTTTCTGGCTACCCTCTTAGCAACTGCCTTACGAACAGCCTTTTTGGCTACCCTCTTTGCTACTGCCTTACGAACTACCTTTTTAGCAACCTTCTTGATTACTGCCTTACGAACTGCTTTCTTAGCAACTTTCTTTGTTGCCTTTTTAGCAACCGCCTTTTTAGCAACCGCCTTTTTAGCAACCGCCTTTTTAGCTACTTTTTTAACAACTGCCTTCTTAACAACCTTCTTAGCAACTGCTTTACGAACTACCTTCTTGGCAACCGCTTTCTTGGCTACTTTCTTGGTTGCAGCTTTCTTGGCTACTTTCTTAGTTGCAGCTTTCTTGGCTATTTTCTTGGTTGCAGCTTTCTTGGCTACTTTCTTGGTTGCAGCTTTCTTGGCTACTTTCTTGGTTGCAGCTTTCTTGGCTACTTTCTTGGTAGCCGCTTTTTTAGCCACTTTCTTAGTTGCGTCCTTTTTCACAGCCTTCTTCGCGGCTTTTTTAGGAGTTGCTACTGGAGCTGGTACTGCAGGTGCTGCGACAGGAGCCGCTTTAGTAGCAGCCTTCATAGGGGCTTTCTTTGCAGCCTTCTTAGGAGCAGGCTTTTTAGCGGCTACCGCAGGAGCCGGAGCTACTGGAGCATTTTCAGGTGCTGATGGATTGGTTTCAACTGGTCCGTCCGGAAACGTAATAGTTGCCTGTTCTATTTTTGCCTGATCCTTTTCTGATGGATTGTCCATGATTGATACGTTTTGTTAGTTAGAATTATAATTCAAGAAATATTTCTCAATGATTTGAACATTCAAATATAACCTGCTTCTGCATATAATATTTCATTTCATAGTGAATTAAATTTTATACGTGGTGTTGAAGCAGATAAACAGGTTTGATAACGGATCATATTTTGCCTTGCGCTTTCTCTCTTTTCACAATCGCCAATGCCAGATTGAGCCTTGTATAATCTATGCTATCACCGACCTGCTCTTTCACTTTGCTCATCTGCTCACTGAATCCGCTGGCCCTCCATCCCTGGCGTGCTATGACCAGATCATCGGGAAATAAGAACTGCTGGATATCAATATCCTCACCTTTCTCATAGAGTTTAGCCAGGTGCATGGCAATCGTTGATACGGCCATTTCTCTTTTTTGAGCGATCTCCTCAGGTGATAAGCCTTGCTGAAACAGGTTCAATGTTTCAACATAGGTCATCCCCTTAGGCTTTTTGATGATGTCCTGATCGGTCATATAACTCCTGATCTCATCCACAAAAGCCTGTCCGTATTTTTTGGATTTGAAATCTCCAATCCCATTCAACCTCGACAATTCTTCGACCGTAAAGGGACGCACCTCGGCCATTTCTCTCAATGTACCCTTGGGAAAAATGGCATAGGGAGGCAAACCTTCTTCTTTTCCAAGTTGCTGGCAGAGCTTTTCGAGTCGATCTATCAGCCCTTCACTAAACCGGACTGTCTTTGGTTTCCTTTTAACCACGGGCTCTTCAAGCACTTTGGCCTGACGATGCAACTCGACTTTTCGATCCTCAAATAACACGGCATCACTCAAAGGTGTACACCTCAATACTGAATGACCGATATAGTCGATTTCAAGTAATCCCTGGTTGATCATCTGTGTGATATAGTGGATCCATTCCTTCCATGCGATATCCTTACCGGCCCCATAAGTCTTAATCTGCTGCAGATTACGTTCATAGATTTCCTTTTTACCTGACCCCCGCAGCACATCCACCAGCATCGTGACTCCGACTGTTTCACCTGATCGCTTACAGGCAGATAAGGCCATCTGTGCGAGCCGAGTGCCATCAAATCCCTGCAACGGATGAAGGCAATGATCGCAATGCCCGCATCCGGTAGAGCGGTATTCACCAAAATAATTTAGGATCACATTCGTCCTGCAATTCGTCGCCTGACTATATTCCCAGATACGTTCGAGCTTTTCAGCCTGTACCCGCTTGAAGGTCTCATTGGCTTCACTCTGATCTATAAATTCTTTGTAAATGCTGATGTCACGGAAACTATAAAACATCAGTGCCTCCGCAGGCTGGCCATCACGGCCTGATCTTCCGATCTCCTGGTAATAGTTTTCGATATTCTTTGGCAGGTTGTAGTGAATGATCCACCGGATATTGGGTTTGTCGATCCCCATACCAAAGGCTATTGTTGCACAAACGATCTCCAAGCGATCAAATTGAAAGTCCTCCTGAACCTTCTTTCGAGTTGTGTTATCAATCTCCGCATGATAGGCAGCCGCCTTATACCCATACTTCTTCAGCGTCTCAGCTATAGATTCTGTCGTTTTTCGTGCAAGACAATAGATGATTCCGGCTTGCCCTTTGCGTGTTTTGATAAAATCTCGTATCTGTTCTATTCGCTGGATACCTGCACGTACCGACAATTGAATATTAGGTCTTTCAAAACTAGACAGATACGTCTTCGGGTCTTTCAATCGCAACTGTAGCCTTATATCTTCCTGCGTTGCTCTGTCGGCAGTGGCTGTCAGTGCAAGCACAGGTGCATCAGGAAAGTACTGCATCAGTCCCGGTAATTGAGCATACTCCGGTCTGAAGTCATTTCCCCAGATGGAAACGCAGTGCGCTTCATCAATCGCTATCAGGGATACCTTGAGTGGTGCGATAAACTCTAGGAACTTCTGGGTGAGCGCCCGCTCAGGAGAAACATAGAGAATCTTGAGTATACCGCTATGAATATGATGAATGATCTCCCGGCTCTCTTCTGCACTGGTGCCGCTGTGCAATGCACCGGAGTTGATACCATTAGTCCTCAGGGAGCGAACCTGGTCATTCATGAGCGAGATCAGTGGTGAAATCACCAATGCAAAGCCTTCCTTAATCACCGCTGGTAACTGGAAGCAAACGGATTTTCCTCCACCGGTAGGCATGATCACTAAGGCGTGACCGCCATCAAGGACGTGGTGTAGGATCTCTTCCTGGTGGGGCCGGAAGGAATCAAAACCAAAATGCGTCTTAAGTGTCTGATGTAAAAGATCAACTGGCATTGTCAAATTTGTTTTCACTGGATTAACTGGTCAATAAATATATGGTCTTTTAGATCAAAAAAGCAAGGATCAAAATCCATTTTTTTTCGCCGCCAATTCACACAAACTTTCGCCAATCGATCCCAAAACTCAAAACGTACTCGTTTTCTCACCTTCTTACACGCTTACTGTCCCAGACCTCACACTCTCTTCCCGCCACATCATTTGATGATGGCGGGATCTCCGCTACGAAAGACCCCCTCACTGTCTCACTGACTCACTGTCTCATTGTCTTACTGTCTCACAAGTGTCTTTCGGCATGATAGGAGGAACGCACGAGAGGGCCGCTTTCGACAAAAGCAAATCCGCGCTTCATGCCTTCTTCCTTATACATGGCGAAAGTATCGGGGTGGATATATTCCGCGACCGCCAGATGCATTGGCGTAGGTTGCAGATACTGACCGATCGTAAGCACATCACAGCCATGTGCTACGAGGTCATCCATGGCCTGTAACATTTCATCCTGTGTTTCTCCGAGCCCGACCATAATGCCGGATTTGGTGCGTTTGCCAAATTCCTTGATGCGCTGGATCTGTTCCAGACTTCGTTCATATTTAGCCTGTGGGCGGACCAGCCTGTATAATCTTGGAACGGTTTCCATATTGTGGGAGACGACCTCCTGCCCACCTTCGATCATACGGATCAGGGCATCCCAGTTCGATTTGACATCGGGTATCAGCGTTTCGATGGTAGTCGAAGGTGATAATTCCTTCACTTTCGTCACGGTCTGATACCAGATCTCGGCTCCGCGGTCTTTGAGTTCGTCGCGGTTGACGGAAGTAATGACAGCGTGTTTGACCAGCATGAGTGCGATAGCTTCAGCGACACGGCGGGGTTCATCCTCATCATATTCATTTGGACGTCCTGTTTTGACCGCACAGAATGAACATGAGCGGGTGCAGACATTACCCAGGATCATAAAGGTGGCGGTACCGGCACCCCAGCATTCTCCCATATTCGGACAGTTGCCGCTCTGGCAAATGGTATGGAGGTTATAGGTGTCTACAAGGTGACGTACTTTCTTGTACTCCTCCCCGATAGGAAGTTTTACGCGCAGCCAGTCGGGCTTTCTGGCCCTGGAATGGGATTCTGTGACTTTCAGGTCAATCATGGAGACACAAAGTTAGCAGTTTTCAGTTGACCAAATGCGGTCCTGAAAACTGTGTGAGATTGCAAGGCAGTGAGAGGTAGGTACGTCAGCAAACAAAATTCTATGCTGTCGGAGATAACTCCATCCAACGGCAACTTCTTCTTAAACCTATAAACTTATAAACACATCAACTCATAACCCTATAAGCTTATAAGCCAATCTATGCTGTCGTAGATAACTCCATCCAGCGGCAGCTTCTTCTTAAACCTATAAACCTATAAACTTATAAACTTATAAACTTATAAACACATCAACCCATAACCCTATAAGCTTATAAGCCTATAAATAAATAATTCCACCTATATATAAACTTTCACTATATTCGTTCTGCCCACCTCTTAGTCTCTCACCCCTTTTTCATTTTCAACCAATTTAAATCTCAATAATGAGAACAATGAAAATTGTTGGCGTGTGCCTTTGGCTTGTCCTGTCTTTTGCCTGTAAAAAAGATGATGAGGTGTCTGATTGCCTAAAACTGGAGGGCGTTTGGCAATGTGAATCCTGGAAAGAAGACGGAGAAGAATTTTTCGGAGAAACCATCTTCATTACCAGTGCTGAACTCACCTTTAAAAAACTGGATGGTGATCAGGGGGACTATGAATGGAACATCAGTTACCTAATCGGAGGTACTGAGATGATTATCGGCGCTTACGTGGTCAATGAATCATGTGATGAGGTCACGATCACCCCTAAAGCGGAGGCTCCTGCAACTTATGGATTTAAGGTTACAGGGGATGAGCTGACCCTGACTGGTACTATCAATGCAGTAAAGATCGAACTACAATTCAGGAAAGAGTAACCCGGGGTTTCCGCAGGATAAATGAGGAATAAATTGAGGGATTCAATACACCTTTCCTACTTATATTCCCTTTATCTTGTGGACTATGAAAACAAGCCTCATCCTCTGGATTCCGTTGATCATATTAGCGGCCTGCAAGGATAAAGTTGAAACGACCTCTCCGGTCAGGGAAAGTATCACTGAATCCGTATATGCTTCAGGAATACTTAAAAGCAAAAACCAATACCAGGTATTTTCGACAGTCAATGGTTTATTGCAAAAAATTTTGGTAGACGAAGGTGATACAGTGAAAAAAGGGACACCTCTTTTCTCCATTCTCAATGAGACCTCTACGCTGAACCGCGAAAATGCACAACTCGCCGCAAACCTTGCGGACTTCAGGTCAAACCAGAACAAACTTGAAGAACTCCAGCTCAATATTGATCTGGCCAAAAGCAAATTGCTGAATGATTCGTTATTGATGGTACGGCAGCAAAACTTATGGTCACAGAACCTTGGTTCCAAGATTGAAGTCGAAAGAGCTGAACTCAATTTTAAAAATGCCAAAACTGCTCATTCCTCTGCACGACTGAGATACGCGGATGAAAAAAGGAGACTGGATATTCTTTCCAAACAAGCCCAAAAGAACCTTCAGATCTCCTTAAAAAATGAAGGGGATTTCAGTATTTCGAGTAATATCAGCGGAAGAGTCTATTCACTCCTGAAGGAACAGGGCGAAATGGTCAATACACAATCACCGCTGGCGGTCATCGGTGATGCCACGGATTTCATCCTGGAATTGCAGGTAGATGAATATGATATCACAGCCATACAAGCGGGACAGGAAGTAAAAGTTACTATGGACAGCTATAAAGGCCAGGTTTTTGACGCAGTTGTAACGAAGGTCAACCCAATCCTGAATGAGCGATCGAAAACAGCTCTGGTCGAAGCGATTTTTTTAAAGCAACCACCCTCCCTGTATCCAAACCTGACCCTGGAAGCGAATATCATCCTGGAGGTAAAAGAGAATGTACTGACCCTACCCCGTCAGTATATTTATAAAGATCAGTTTGTGATCACAGCGGCAGGCGATACCTTATCGATCAAGACTGGTATCAAGGACTATCTGAAAGCTGAAATCCTGGACGGCATCAGCGAAAAAGACATGCTCATTCTACCCAATTTATGAGGTATAAACTACTGGTGAATATTGCGATAGCGCTCTCCATGGCACGATGGAAGCAAACGTTGGTGGCGGCAGTCGGCGTCACCTTCAGTATCACTATGTTCATCACCCTACTGGGTTTCATGAACGGACTAAACGATATGCTCGATGGCCTTATCCTCAACAGGACCCCGCATATCAAACTCTATAATGAATTAAAACCTTCTCTGGTACAGCCGGTACAGTTAGCATCCGCTTTTAAGGGCCATTACCATTTTATCCGCTCCGTAAAACCCTATGGGGGAAGGCTTGAAATCTATAATGTCAATCCGATCATGGATGCCGTGGCTAAAGATGAAAGGGTTCTTGGCATTGCGCCGAAAATTTCAACGCAGGTCTTTTATACTGTTGGTGCAGTGGATGTAGCAGGTGTCATCAATGGTGTGGATGTAGAAGCAGAAAACAACTTGTTCTTCTTCAGTACATATGTTACAACCGGAGACTACATCGACCTTAAAAATATTCCGAATACAATTATCCTGGGCAAAGCGGCTGCAGATAAAATGCTGGCAAAAATCGGTGATGTCATCCAAGTGACGACCGTCACCGGTGAACAGCAGCAATTGAAGGTGGTCGGATACTTTCAATCCGGCCTCAATGATCTTGATAAAGTCCAGAGTTATACTTCCCTGAATACTGCCCAAAAACTACTCGGTGAATCCAGGAACTATATCACGGATCTGCAAGTGAAGCTCAAGGACATAGAACTTGCTCCTGCTATGGCGAAAGAATACAGCGCCCTGTTTGGTATCGATGCCGAAGATATCCAGACAGCTAACTCCCAGTTTGAGACGGGAAGCTCCGTGCGATCAACAATCTCCTATGCAGTTGGGATCACACTGCTGATCGTAGCTGGCTTTGGGATTTATAATATCCTGAATATGATGATCTATGAGAAAATGGATTCCATTGCGATTCTCAAGGCAACCGGTTTTTCCGGAAAAGACGTCAAACGAATTTTTATAATGATCGCGTTGAGTATCGGGGTGATCGGGGTGATGTTCGGATTGATCTTCGGCTTCCTGATGTCGTCTTTGATTGATCAGATACCATTTGACACACCTGCTTTACCACGAATTAAAACATTCCCGATCAACTACAGTCTTAAGTTCTATATCATCGGCGCCACTTTTGGGATCTTCACCACCTATCTGGCTGGATATCTTCCCTCCAGGAAAGCAAGTAAGGTGGATCCTGTAGTCATCATCAGAGGCAAATAGTATGTCAACTAAAGTACTGGAAGCTATAAAAATCAATAAGCACTTTGATGGTGCTCAGGTGCAGCAGGTACTCAAGGATGTGAGTTTTTCCATCGACAAAGGAGACTTTGCCTCCATCGTCGGAAAATCCGGATGCGGCAAATCCACCTTACTGTATATCCTCTCTACCATGGATACTGACTATGAAGGTGATCTCATCATTGATCATCAACCTATGCGCTTAAAATCGGAAGCTGAGCTGGCCCGAGTGCGCAATGAAAAAATTGGCTTTGTGTTTCAGTTTCATTATTTACTCAATGAGTTTTCCGTCGTACGTAATGTCATGATCCCCGGGTTGAAACTGGGTAAGTATTCCGAGAAAGAACTGGAAGAAAGGGCGATGGAAAAACTTAAAATATTTGGCATCGACGACCAGGCCCGGAAAATGCCCAATCAATTGTCCGGTGGACAAAAACAACGGGTAGCCATCGCCCGTGCACTGATCAATGACCCCCTCATCATCATGGGCGACGAGCCCACCGGCAATCTCGATAAGAAAAACAGCGAAATCGTTTTTGATCTCTTTCAGAAGTTAGCCAGAGAATACCAGCAAACTCTGCTCATTGTGACCCATGACATGGAGTTTGCTCAAGCGACTGACCATGTTATAGAAATGGAAGATGGAAGGATAATAAAGTGAAAAGTGAAAAATAAAATGCGATGGGCTTAGCGGAGTCGAAGTATGAAAAATAAAAAAACATTTAGCTAACCCATAGTCTTTTAACCCTCTAAGCCTTTAACCTTTTAACCTTTTAGAATTACACATTTACCTAGCATATTTCATTTTCACCATGCCTCATATCGCCCTACATCCAGATCTCTATGGCATTACTAGTCTTCTGGATTTTCGTCCTGAGATTGCCGCGCCTTTGTGCAGGTTGACCCAGTTGCTCCTACGAGGCGAATCCACCATGACTGAAGCGGAACGGGAAATGATTGCTGCACACGTTTCATCACTCAATGCGTGCACTTTTTGTTCTTCGGCACATACCGCAGCAACTTGTTTACTGCCCGGCGGAAAGGAAAGTGGAATTGAGCCTATGCAAACTGACTTGCAGGCTCTCCATATCAGTGATAAAATGAAGGGCTTGTTATCTATAGCAACTAAGGTGCAAAAAAATGGAAACCAGGTGACTCAGCATGATATTGATGTGGCACGAGCATCAGGGGCAACTGACCTGGAGATACATGACACTGTTTTGATTGCATCCTTATTCTGTCTGTACAACAGATATGTCGATGGATTAGCGACACTAACCCCATCGGATCCTGAATTTTATACTACCCTTGGTAAGCGGATTACGACCAGAGGATATCTGATGCCAGAGGATGGATATGATGCGACGAATTACAAACCGAATATAATTTAGTAGTCCATGCCATACATAGATACAAACAATGACATTGCCGGCATCAGGGGTTTAATGCAATTCAGGCCTGATGTAGGCATTGCATTAAATCAACTTGCCCAGGTTTTATTGGCGGAAGAAGCATCATTATCTAAACGGGACAGGGAACTAATCGCTTCTTTTGTTTCCTCCCGTAACGCCTGCACATTTTGTGTGACTTCCCATGGAGCCATTGCTGCACATTTGCCGGGCGGAAACCAGGAGTTGGTTGAAGCCATCTGGAAGGATTATAAAACTGCACCTATTGATGATAAGTTGAAAGCGCTGCTTCAAATCGCTGAGAAAGTAGCAAAAGGCGGACTACATGTCACACAAGCGGACATAACAGCAGCAAAAGAAAAAGGTGGAAGTGATCTGGACATTCATGATACCGTGTTGATCGCAGCGACTTTCTGTATGTTTAACCGATATGTTGATGGGCTGGGAGCCACTACGCCTTATGATCCGGGATTTTATGAAATAGTAGGAAGACAAAGAGCTGCCGAAGGGTATTTAACAAAATCTGTTTTGGTGAAGGACTAACCGGAATTCAGAACGAAAGAAAAAGACCGTGCCGATGGATGGTTGTGGCATAAAGCTGTAAGTGCAATCCCATGCAAACTGTAAACCAGGTGATTCGGATTCATCTATATTGGTAACATTTGAAAAGTTCACACCTCCCTGGCGGCCGAGAGAAAATCTGTCTTTCATCAATATCTATAGTATCTTGATGTCGATTCAGAAACCCGGATCCGGCTTACGTTATGCCCATTGATGCAAATATCCTGATCACCTACGGCGCTTCTGTCAACAGGTATAAAAAGAATACAATCATCTTTCAGCAAGATGATAAGGCAAAATTTTATTACCAGATTCTGGATGGCCAGGTAAAGACCTTTAATCTGAACTCCAACTTTAAGGAATTCGTACACGGCATTTTTAATGTTGGGGACAGTTTCGGTGAACCGCCCCTTTTTATCCAGGAACCCTATTCCTCTAATGCGGTCACCACGAGAGACTCCGTCATTATCAAGTTGTCCAGAACTATTTTCCTCCAGATCCTTGAAGAAAATCCTGAGATTCAGAAATCGTTGCTTTGCAGCTTCGCTCAAAATCTTTACGATAAATCAGTATCCTCCAGAATGTTAAACAACCAGACTCCTGAGCAGAGGATCCTGGATTTTCTGGGTTATTTCAAAAAGAAATCATCCTCTTCCGAGGATAAAATACTGATCCCATATACCCGACAGGAACTGGCAAATCTGACCGGACTCAGGATCGAAACCGTGATCAGAACCCTTCGAAAATTAAGCGAAACGAACAAAGTTGATATCATCAATCATAAGGTCTATTATTGAAGCATGGTGATCGGAAAAAATACCTGGGTACAGATAGCGATGATCAATCTAACGATTGTGGCTCTACTTGGCGCCGTCATGCGTTACAAAATCGGGTTTGCACTTCCCTTCCTGGATCAGAAGTTTTTGCAGGAATCTCATTCCCATTTCGCGTTTACAGGATGGATCACGCATACCCTATTTTTTCTGCTGGTGAATATCTTCCGTTCCAGCCTGCCCTCCATCCATGAAAAAGCTTACAGACTGCTGATCCTAGGCAACCTATTGACAGCCTATGGTATGCTGATTTCATTTGCTTTCCAGGGATACGGACCTGTCTCCATTACTTTTGCTTCGCTCTCTATTATTATCGGATACCTATTTGCGTGGAGAGCGTTGAAAGATGCCAGTCGCTTGCCTGCTAGTCATCCAGGTAAAAACTGGGTCAAGGCTGCGCTTTGGTTTAGTGTACTCTCTACGCTTGGCACAATGGTTCTTTCGTGGATGATGGCTACACGGCAGTATGATCAGGAAACGTACCTCGGCTCTGTCTATTTCTATCTTCACTTCCAGTACAATGGTTGGTTTCTCTTTGCCTGCTTCGGTATATTCCTGGACAGTATCCGACATTTCAATTTGAGAGCCCGTTTAGTCCGTAACTCTTTTTTCTTTTTTGTCATTGCCGCTATACCCGCATACTTCTTATCAACCTTGTGGGCCAATATCCCAGTATGGCTGTACAGCATTGTAGTCATCGCAGCATTACTTCAGATAGCAGGCTGGTATTACTTTATCAGGCTGATCAACGAAAACCTTGTTCCGCTTAGGGCTTCATTTAGCAGACTGGTTCTCCTCGTGTTCCTGGTGGTTGGTCTTGCTCTCACGCTAAAACTGTTTCTTCAGCTGGGTTCTACTGTGCCTGCGATCGCCAAACTGGCCTATAGTTTCCGACCGATTGTGATCGCCTACCTTCATCTCGTGCTTCTTCTCATTGTTTCAGTTTTCCTGGTGACTTTCATTTACGGAAAAGGCTTGATCCGACAGCATAAACCTACCAGGATTGCCCTTCTGACCTTCGTCATAGGTGTCATCTTGAACGAAGCAGTTCTCGCAGTCCAGGGGATCTGTTCGTTCAGTTATACTGTAATCCCATATGCAAATGAAGCCCTTTTTGGTATCGCTTTGCTGATGCTGACCAGTGTGATGCTATTGGCTGCTTTTCAGATGAGTTCGGATAAACATGATTAAAATCACATTTATGTATGATTTGAATCATAAAAATTGAAAACTAAATCTAGGTTCTTTGGCATCAAATCATTTGAATATGCAAAAACTAGCTTTCTCCTTTGGGATATTCCTGCTCTTACTGGTTGCAGGATGTAATCCATCTGCTCAAAATCAGACGCCGGCCGCAGCAGATGCCGGAACCACCGGACCGACGGTTGGACAATCGGGTGTCAAGGATGATGTTTCGACACCAAATGTTGTCCAGGTAGCTGTTGGAAGTACGGATCATACCACCCTAGTCACCGCAGTCAAAGCTGCCGCCCTGGTTGATGTCCTAAGCAATGCCGGCCCATTTACGGTGTTTGCTCCTACCAATGCTGCATTTGACAAATTACCGGCAGGCACGGTAGAGGGTCTGTTAAAACCAGACCAGAAGGATGCTCTTTCAAACATCCTTGAGTACCATGTTTACGTTGGGGTCATCAAGACAGAAGCCATGCGGGATGGTCAGATACTCGGACAGGTCAATGGTAAGAACATCACCGTGAGTGTAAAAGATGGAAAATACATGATCAATGATAAAGCGACTATTGTCGCCTCTGTTCCTGCTTCAAATGGCATCATCCATGTGATCGATGAGGTGTTGCTGCCTCCTCAATAAATTAAAACGTACATCATGAGTTCTGGATGAATAGACGCCCTGCAGGTGACTTTCCTTCGGGACGGATTGCAATTCAGTTTACTAAAGTTGTTTGTGACCGGGTTTCTAACCCGGTTTTTTTATGCATTTATCTTAACCTGCATGATGGTAGCTATGCTTCGTGCCCGTTCCTTCATCATTTCGGCTTTCTCTCCGGCATACCATTTATCCACCACCTCACTCATCAGGATCAACCATTGTGTGAAATGCTCCTGCGTAAACGACTTCATATCGTTCATCTCCTTGTGACGCTGCATTGGATTGCCGGTATAGCCGCCTGAATAAAACAATACATTTTCCCAGAAACTATACATCACAGGTAAAAACGCATCCCATTCATCCTGGGACTTGTCAGCAAAGTAAGGGGCAAGTAAAATGTCCTTCCGTACCTTTTTGAAAAAACCATCCACGATCCGATGGATATCCTTCGGTTTAGTAATATCTCTTTTAACAATGCTTGTCTTCATAGAAGAAGCAGGAAATTATATGATCCGTTTAAAAAATAAATAGGTTATCAACAGGAACCCTGAATATATATCATTACTGTATCCATTTGGAAAAAGTACATGGTTCAAAGATCTTTTCGGACAAACATCCGGAGCGAAATCAGATAAGGCACAATGACCCAGATACATAAAAGACCAAACCCTATGGCGGTCCCCAGACCAGTGCCGAAAAAATCCTTAAATATGGCCCCGGTATATCCCAGCATTGCGGATACATCCAGTTGAAGAATAATGAAAATCCTGGCAAGATCAATGGGGTTTAGAGCAGACACACCTACCATGGCCTTTTCGATTGGATAATCAGAAAGCTGAAAGAGCAGGAACAAAACCAACCCATCAAATAACAAGCTAAAGAAGAGCCATAACAGGATGGCTATCCCGATGCCCCTGGCTTTATCCCTGGATATGATCGCGCATAAAAATCCGAGCGCAACAAAAACGGCCGTAATCAAAATACCCATCACTAAAAGGATAGTAGCTTTTGCACCAGTAACAAATAGTAAAATCGGAACCCCAGCTCCTATAATGAACGCTAAAGCAAGTGAAAAGAATAAGCCAAAAAAAAGGCCCGTCCAAATCCTTGCCCTCCGGATAGGTTGGCTGAGCAACAATTCGATAAACTCAGCGCTATTATAGAGGTAAATGGTCGTGAAGATGATACTCACCAGGGGAGTTGTCAGGAGTACAATATTCAACAGGGTGAGCACCCCTTTATGACTGTCATCCTCCAGACTGAATACACTCCATGCCAGTACCGCTAGTAATAGCGTGTAGACCAGGACAATCCTGTTTTTTAATATATCAGCCACAATGAATCGGTGGATCTTATTGAACATGGTCCTGCTTTAGTAAGTGTGTGATTGCTTTAGCCAGACTAGAGGTATTGGTACTTGCTTTCAAAGCATCGGTTGGCATATGAAACCGGATCTCTCCTTCTTGCATCATCACCACATGGGTGACCAGGTCATCCAGTTCACTTAACAAATGGGAGGTGATGAAGACCAGCTTACCTTTTTGATGTTCCGATATGATCTTCTCCTTTAAGATTTCAGCAGCCAAGGGATCAAGTCCGGCCGTAGGTTCGTCCAGTATCAGGACATCAGGATTGAAGAGGAAAGCCAGGGATGCACTCACTTTCTGTGTTGTCCCTCCCGACAGCGTCCGCATTCGTTTCTCCAGGATGTCATGGAGTCCGAATTCATCAATCAACTGTTCATCAAGTTTTTCTTTTGAGCCGCGGATATCCTTGATCATTTCTATGACCTGGCCGATGGTCATATTGTCCGGATACCGGCCTTTCTGGGGCATATACCCGATATGGTGTCTGTAGTGAAAATCCTTTGCGATAACCTTTCCTTTAAATAGAATCGAACCTGAAGTGGGAAGAACCATTCCAAGAATGCTTTTTATAAGTGTCGTTTTGCCGCAACCATTTGGGCCGATCAAGGCTATGCATTGCCCCGGTGCACAGGAAAGACTCACATCTCTGAGCACCTGGAACTTCCCAAACCTTTTTGAAAGATGCTGAATTTCAATCATAGCGGTAATACATGCATTAAAGGTACCTGATCTATAAAATTATCCGGCGTAAGGGTTGGGATGATTTTTTCGGACCTGTCTAGCAAGCTTACAATAAAGCTCCTGTATAGCAGCATCGCCGGTGGATTCTGCTCGACGATTACTGAAAAAAGACTTAATGGCCTGTAAGGGACGTCCCCGATATTGTCCTTGTTCAGATCATAGCCCTCATATTTATCCCAGTAATTGCCATCAAACGTATTGAGTACAAGCGAACCATTGGTGCTGATATCAAAGGTGTTCTGCATAAAATTATTATGACGGATGACATTGTCCATACAGCTTGCCTGTATTTTCATTCCCCACCCGTTGCTTTTAAAAATATTTTTCTCGACGACAATACGGTTAGTGCCTTCCATGTATATCCCCGATGTGTTCCGGACAAATCGGTTGTTGAAAATGTAGCTGTCAGAGATTTCCTTGAGCAGTAACCCATGCGATGCGTCTCCCCAGTTATCTTCAAAGGTATTGTTGAACATCTTGACATTCTTCGTAAACATCACAGCCACCCCTGCTCCGTTGTTACGAAATAAATTAGTGATATAAGCATCGTCATTCGAAAACATAAAATGAAGTCCGTAGCGGATATTGTCGAAAGCAATATTCCTCCAGATGATAGATCCGGTCACAAATTCAAAATAAATGCCATCGCGGTGACCGGAGATCGTATTCGCTACGATCTGCAGGCTATCACTTTTCCAGCAATGAATGCCATTTCCTATCTGCTGCTCTTCCGTTCCGGATGATTTTACGACATTATCCCTGATGATACAATGCCTGCTATATTGAAGATAAATACCAAAGAAATTATCCTTTAACCGATTACCGATGATATAGACGTACCGGCTATCATATACTTTAATACCTCCCGGATCATCGAGAGATGCATGGCCGGAATTTTGAATAACAAAACCGGTAACCAACACATGACTGGCCTTCACAGAGAGGACCTCATATTTCAACTGCCCATCCAATATAGGCCAATCTAAGCCCATCAGGGTGATGGACTTGTCCACAATGATATTGCCTTCCTTATAGGTGCCACCATGCACGATCACGGTATCACCCTGGTTTGCTGCGGAAAGAGCTTCTTTAACAGCCACAAATGGGTGACCGCTTCCGACATGAATGGAGCGTGATAGGCCAACAGGCAAAAGAAGCCCTGTCATGAGCGTACCTAAAACGATCTTAATCCATTGGGGACACCTAGTGCGCATGAGCAAATTTACCTCATTAAATCAGTCCATGAAACCTCGCTTGCGCCATAGCGGGCTTTATAATGCATTGCACTGTCCTGAATGGCGAAAGCAGCAACATTGCCTCCCATCGGACTTCGCAGACTGTCACTACGCAATAGCATAGCTTTTTCAAGATCGATAAAAGTGGGAGGGCTGCAAAAGTCAGCTACATAAAAACGGTCGTACTCCACGTTTGTATTATCCTTTGTATACGCCGTCATGCAGCTCAGGTCATCAAACACATATTGTCTGCCTTTGCGTGTGGTCAACTGGGATACAAAAAGTGGATCTGTGACCGTCATTTTACAAAAGGCACATACGTCCTCATTCATTTTTACCGCCTTGGGGCCAGGATTGCTACAGGAGGAAAATGAAAATAAACCGATAGCTAAAATGGCTACCGTTGTCGACGTTTTCCTCTTAAACCACCTTACAAATACATGGCGCTCCATCAGGACCACCAATAAAAGCAAAATGCCTGTGGCGATAAACAGTATACCACCGGTGTCGGGCATGGAGTATGCTCCAAAGTTTAAGAGTTGCTTGTATCCGATCAACGGAGGCTGATAAGACATACCAGGAACTTTGATTGCAGCATTCGGATCCAGGTTGTGCCCATAATTATAATTCCATCTATAAAAATCCACCATGGCAAGAACACTGAATAAGGCAAAAGCGACAAAAACAGTATAGACCGGCGTTTTCCGTCCGATGATGGCCACCGCCAATATGCAGATAACAAAAAAAACAAGGATGTATTTCAACACTGTGAATTCAATAAAATTTTCAGCGTGCAAGGTCTGCATACCTATATAATGATTGAGGCCATTGATGATTTCAACATTTCCTCCCAGTTTGTCCGCATAAATCAACAATACCAATCCTTCCGGATACTGCGGTGCAAACAAATCAATTTTCCAGATAGGCAAGAATAAATTGGCGGCAAGGCAGATAGCGGCTAGAACCAGCAAGATTTTGGATAGGTTTGATATTCTGCTCTTAGGATTCATAAATAATAAATTTTTTTAAAAAAAAAGGTACAAATGTGTAGTAGTCCATTTGTACCCTTGCTATACACGAGAGTCAGTCACACATACTATTTGTCACCTGCCGGCGCTGTATCACCCAGGCTAAATTTAAGAGGCACAGAACTGTTTGCTGGTGAAACCCTCACATATCCCTGCATCTCTTGATGGAGGGCGCTGCAGAAGTCTGTACAATACATAGGAAACATTCCTACTCTGTCCGGCACCCATTTCAGCGTGGAAGTCTCTCCTGGCATGATGAGCAATTCGGCATTGGCTGCACCCTTGACAGCAAATCCATGAGGAACATCCCAGTCCTGCTCCAGATTGGTGACATGAAAATAAACCTCATCACCAATTTTTACACCTTCAATGTTATCTGGCGAAAAATGGGAGCGGATAGAGGTCATATACACATGGACTTTGTTTCCTTCCCGGACGACTTTTGATTCTTTCTCGCCTTTAGCAACATAGGGATGGAAGTTTTCTTCGATCTTGAAAATCTTCACCTGATTAGGGGTGATGAGTCCTGCAGGTGCTGCCTGGGCATAATGCGGCTCACCAATCGTAGGAAAGTCAAGAATCAACTGCATTTTGTCTCCGCTAATATCGAACAGCTGAGCACTTTGTGCCAATTCAGGCCCTGTTGGCAGATACCGATCCTTGGTGATTTTATTATACGCGATCATGTATTTGCCAAATGGTTTTTTACTATCACCTCCGGGTACACATAAGTGGCCAACAGAATAATAGGTCGGTACACGATCCAATACCTTCAGATCTTTGATATTCCATTTTACGACTTCAGAAGAAACAAAGAAAGAAGTATATGCATTTCCATTGCCATCAAACTCTGTATGCAACGGGCCTAAGCCTGGCTTTGGCACTTCACCATATAAAGCAGATTCATATTTGATGACATTAATGCCTTCGTACACGCCGTCAAATTCCTTATTGGCTATCGCACTTTGCAGTTTAGTAAAACTGAACACAGGTATTAAAGCAGCCAATTTTCCACTGCCCACTATATACTCACCGGTAGGATCCACGTCACATCCATGTGGTGATTTCGGACACGGAATCATGTAGCACAGATCCTGAAATTCTTTCGAATCCAGGATGGTTACTTCCTTCATGATTTCAGATTTGCCTGTATGTGTTTTTTCATCCCATACATTGTGCGCGTACTTCGCAGGTACGGTCTTTCCCTTTCCTGCTTTGATATATTCTTCGGCTTTCTTCCAGTTGACCGCCATGATAAAGTCCTTATCCTTTTGGGATGCATTTACTTCCAGTAAGGTATTCGCCTGTTCGGTGTTATAGCAGGAGAAGAAAAACCAGCCATGTGACGGACCTTTGCCTGCGTGGCTCAGGTCAAAGTTGACACCCGGGCATTGAATCTGAAAAGCAATTTCCATACCGCCGGTTTCTTTATCCACACGGATAAAGCTGATATGGCCTTTAAAATTTTCTTTATAGGTATTGATCGGCACATCTCCGTTTGAATTGTCTGCAGGTACGCTGAACCGGGTACCGGCAATTACATATTCCGTATTTTCGGTAATGAATGGAGAGGAGTGGTTACCGGCACTATTTGGCAACTCAATAATCTCAGCGGTACGGAAAGTTTTCAGGTCAATGCGAGCAACGCGAGGCGTGTTGTTGGCATTTCCAAAAACCCAACGGCCATCCACCTCCCCATTGGTCTGGGACATTTCCGTGTGATGCAAATCATCCCATGGTATAAATCCATGTGATGTATTTAACATTGGCTTTGTTTCTTCACTGTACCCCCAGCTCTTTTCAGGATCGACGGAGAAAACAGGAATCACCCTTAACAATCTTCCACTGGGCAATCCATAGACAGACAACTGTCCGCTAAAACCACCACTAACAAAATTGTAAAATTCATCATACTGGCCAGGAGCTACATATGCCTTTTCCGCGGCATCGCCTGAAACTGCCGTATTGACGTTTTTCGGTTTGCAGGCCATAAAACTAAGAGTAACTGCAGCTACTGCGATTACTATATTAAAGAGATACTTTTTCATAAATATATAGTTGGTTATTTAACTCCGTCATTTTTACGCATATACTCGAGTATTTCGCGGGCTTCGGTATCTACCAGATTTTGATTAGGCATGCGAACCAGGCATAATTCAAGCTGAGCCTGGACAGCTGGATCTTTATCGATCATTGGATCAGGGTTGGTAATAAAATTCATGATCCACTCAGCTTTCCTGCGTTGTGTCACCCCTTTCCAACCCGGTCCAACCAATTTTTCTTCTGTGAGCTTATGACAAGACATACATTTGACGGCTTGAATTTTCTCTCCTGCTGCTGCCATGGTGGCATCCAGAGTAGAGCCAACATTTACATTTTCAGCAGTCCACTTTCCTAATCCGCGGTTTGGATCATATTCAGGTTTACCGCCTGCAGGTTCACCAGTGGAGTAAGGATTAGCCCCGGTAACCGCTTCCGGGGATTTGCCCCCTCCACATGCCGCTATCAGGGAAATGAAGGAGAGAAGGATAAACAGTTTTTTCATTTTTCTAAATTTTAGACAAATTTATCTCGGACAAAAGCATCTTTTTATGATTAAAATCATACGATATGGTGATTTTGCCCCATTTTATGAGTTAAGTCGATTTTCCCGATTTTTATTATTAAAATTCGAAATCCTCGGATTTACTAGCTTCGCGACTTCCGGATGGGTTTTCGGAGTAAGACCCGCCATCTTCAGAGTATTGGATGTGTTTAGCATATATATCTGAAAATAAACGGCTTAAATAAAAAAGCCATTCCTGGTTGGGAATGGCTACGAACAAAATACCTTCCAGTAATTGTTTTCTTTACAATCTAAATTTTTGACAAGCCATAGGCAAGTCCAAGGCTCAATTGTATGTTATTATTAGCCACCTTGTCTCCGATAGCATCTTCTCTGATGTCAGACAGTCCCAGGAAAGCTCTCAAATCCGTATTTAACCAGATCCGGTTGCCGACTCTGTAGTTAAAGCCAAGGCCTCCAGATACAGAGAGGTTGAAATTGTTAAAAACATCCACTATATCATTGCCGTTATTTTTGGCATCCAGTAAAAATCCAGGTACAACCCCTGCATAGACTTTAGGTCTAAACTTTTCGCCCAGCTCACCAAAGAATAAGTCGAAATAGATAGGAAGCTGCAGATAACTCAGCCTTAATTCATTTGAATTGAGCTTGTAACCCTCCCCTGAATACAAGAGGTCTATCGTCAATCCGGTTTTTTCACTGATACTGTAGGTAGATGTAAGACCAATCGCCAGACCAGTCAATGCTTCAGAACCATCCACATTACTTACATTTGAAAAATTGACCCCGACACGCGGGCCAATTGACGTTTGATCCCCGACTTGTGCATTTGCCGCACTGATTCCAATGAGAACCAAACTCAGGGTAAATAATACTTTTTGAATACGCATGATAGAATTTTTAGGTTGATTAGAAATCGTATTGATTTTCAGAATAACATTTATAATGTCGCTTAAGTTTCAAATTTTCGTTTATTAGTGACTGAATATCAATACTTTACATAATTCCATCTTTATTTTATATAATTCCCACCTTTTTGAATTATTCTATCCTTCCATATGGCATTCTCCATCCAATTTCTGTTCTGCGAACTACCTTTACCAGAAGGAGTATTCAGGCCATCATATAGTCATAAGTGTTATTATAACATGTCCATTTTCAAAAATCATAGACTTTTTCAACCCGAATCCTATTACAGGACAGGAAATTCCGCTTTAAATCATTTCTTAGGTGTTTTGCTGCCCATTTTCATTTTGATGGTGATCGGATGCAAACCCGACGAAACGCACATTCACCATCAACATACAGATCATGATTCAGCTTCAGGCGCGGTAAATGCAGAAACAATTGCCATGATCGATAGTGTCCAGAAAGCTCAGGCCTCAGTTGATCCTATGAAAGTGACAGTGTTCATGTCTGGTGAACGAGCGAAACTGCTTCAAAAAAGAGTAGAATCCACCAATGGGCTGGATAAAGTCAACTTTATGGTTATGTGGGGCTTTGAAGAACTTAAGGCAGGCAATACTGAATCGGCCATCACCATTTTTCAGAATGTACTGAAGATGGTCGAGCCTATGCAGATTCCCGGCAAAGAACAAACTGTACTGGAAATGAAAAAACTGCTGGCCCTAGGTGCGCTCAGACTGGGTGAACAACAAAACTGCATCATCAATCATACGACTGCTTCCTGTATTATACCCATTGCTCCGGCTGGCCAGCATTCCAAAAAAGAAGGATCCACGCTCGCGATGGAAATCTATCAGGACATATTGCGTCAAACACCAGACGACCTCACATCACGTTATCTTTTTAATGTCGCTGCGATGACCCTGGGTAAATTTCCCGAGGGTGTTCCGGCTCGGTTCCGATTACCGAAAGAGTATTACACTTCCAAAGTCGATTTTCCACGCTTTACAGATATCGCCTTTAATCTGGGTCTGGATACGCGTGGATTGGCAGGTGGTGTCGCGGTAGAAGATTTCAATAATGATGGTCATCTGGATATCATGTCTTCCAATTGGGGATTTCATGATCAGATCCATTTGTATCAGAACAAAGGTGATGGCAGTTTTGAAGATGTGACGCTGAAATCAGGATTACAAGGCATCACCGGCGGCTTAAACATCCGACAGACTGATTACAATAATGATGGATTTGCAGATGTTCTGGTCATGCGCGGTGCCTGGTTCAGAGATCAAGGAAGGATCCCAAACTCGCTATTGAAAAATAACGGTGACGGCACCTTTACAGATGTCACCGTCACAGCAGGTATTTACACCAAACGACCAACACAAAATGCAGTATGGGCAGACTTTGATCTTGATGGATGGCTTGATCTCTTTATTGGCAATGAAGCGGTACCAGAAGGTGGAAGTGCATTCTATTTCCCCTCAGAGCTCTATCACAATCAACGCGATGGAACCTTTAAAGAAGTATCAGCAGCAGCCAATCTGCAAATCAATGCTTTTGTCAAAGGGAGCACAGGCGGTGATATCAACAATGATGGCTTCCCTGACCTCTATATTTCCGTATTGAATGGTAACAATAGATTATTCCTCAACGAATCGGATGATTCCGGGATAAAATTTAGAGACATATCCGCTACAGCAAATGTTGGTGAGCCTTATGTATCCTTTCCGACATGGATGTTTGATTACAACAATGACGGCTGGCTGGACATCTTTGTTTCTGCCTATTCGGATGGCTCAGAAGATCTTCCCGGTAAAGTGTTGCGTGCCTACGGAAAAAAGAATGATCCATTTCGTCCAAGACTCTACCGAAACAATGGGAACTATACGTTTACGGACATGAGTATTGAAATGGGTCTGACGGAACCTGTGTTTTCGATGGGCTCCAATTATGGTGATCTTGATAATGATGGGTATCCGGATTTTTATCTGGGCACTGGTGAGCCTAACCTCAAATCCATCGTACCCAATAAAATGTATTGGAATCGTGAAGGTAAATCATACGCCGATATTACCTATGCCGGTGGTTTTGGAAATATTCAGAAAGGACATGGTGTTGGTTTTGGGGATATGGATCAGGATGGGGATCAGGATTTTTATGTGCGGATGGGCGGCAGCTTTGAAGGTGATGTGTACCAAAGTATCTTCTTTGAAAATCCAATGCCACATGAAAATCGTTGGATCGTGCTTCGGTTGGAGGGCGTGCTATCAAATCGATTGGCGATAGGGGCGCGTGTTGAAATTGAAATCACAGAATCAGGTAATACACGGAAGATTTATGAGATGGTTTCGCCCGGTTCCAGTTTTGGGGGCAATAGTTTGCAATTGGAGATAGGACTTGGAAAAGCGGAATCCATTCAATCTGCTAAAATCTATTGGCCAAATAAAAAACGGACTGTTCAGGATGTTAGCGGCCTCAGTCTTGACAAGGCCTATCGTATTAAAGAAGGTGGAGAGCCTGAGTTGGTGGAATATACCATGACACCGTTTAAGAAGGAAGCAGGGCATCATCATTAAAAAATCTCGGGTAGGGGCTCAAAATATTGAAACCCTACGCTTCCCCAAAGACGTTGAGCTTAGGTTGCACCTAAGCTCGCTTACGAAAAATCAAAAAAACTTGTTCCAGTCACTAACCAATGTAGCCGTTTCCTACGGCCCACCCAAATACGTTGAGCTTAGGTTGCACCTAAGCTCGAGTACGAAAAATCAAAAAAAACATGTTCCAGGCACTAGCCATTGTAGCCGTTTTCAAAGGCGGGTAAGAACGCTGTGATCCAGCTATGATACGTAGGGGTTCAAAATATTGAACCCCTACGTATCATAGCTGGATCAACTAACCATGTTCAGAATCTGTCACCCATGCCATTATTCCAAGATTTAACCATGACGTCCATAGACGTCATACAGTGCTTTTTACACAGGACTTGTCCGATGATCCTGCATGACAGAGGTACAACCTCCGCCAAACGTTTATTTTTAAAAAAAAATAAACGAAGATTCAGATGCCTGATCATTCTCCTTTCAGCAATCAATAATCCCTAACTTTACGTCATGAATATCAAATCCGTTCATTTTAGAAATGTATGCTTCGTCCTGCTGAGCCTTGGCATCTTCAGCAGCAATGCCTGTAAAAAAAATAAGCGTGAAAGCCAGCATCAGCAGTCCGTTCCCGCCATTTCTGCATCTATTAAACTCCAATCACTTTCGAGCGCTGAAACGGGCATCACCTTCACCAACACCATCAAAGAAGAAGGCATGATAAACATCTTCACATGGCATTTTCTCTACAATGGCGGAGGTGTAGCAGCAGGAGATATCAACAATGATGGTTTGTCTGACTTATATTTTGCTGGCAATATGGTGCCGGACAAACTGTATCTCAATAAAGGGAATTTTAAATTTGAAGACATCACCTCCAAAGCGGGCATCAGCACACAGGTATGGTCGAGCGGTGTCACGATGGCAGACGTCAATGCAGATGGATTGCTGGATATCTATGTGTGTAAAAATTCACCGACCGGCATACCTGACAATAATAGAAACAAGCTCTACATCAATCAGAGTAAAAACCTCTTTCGCGAACAGGCAGCACAATACGGTATAGATGATATTGGCTTCGGTGTGCAATCGACCTTTTTTGATGCTGATCAGGATGGCGACCTTGATATGTATCTGGTCAATCAACCTTTTGATGAATTTGCACGTCTCGTCAACCGTCCAGACGTAGTAGCCAACTATTCAGAGACGGATCGGTTTTTCTTTTTTGAAAACGGAAAGTTTGTGGACAAGACAATTGCTTTGGGATTAAAGGAATCCCGATATGGGTTAAATGTAGCTATTGCGGATTTTGATCTCAATGGCTGGACCGACCTATATATATGTAATGATTATCATCATGCGGATTTTCTCTACATGAATACTGCGGGAAAATTTACAGATGCACTTGCTTCACGAACTGGCCACCTTTCTTTTTATTCGATGGGCGCGGATGTTGGCGACATCAATGCAGATGGTTGGCCGGATCTGTTATCACTTGATATGGCCTTTGAAGAACATCAGAAGTCAAAAACGAATATGGGTTCGATGGCTCCCGATCGTTTTTGGGGGCTCGTCAATGATGGCCAGTATTTTCAATACATGCAAAACGCATTGCAGGTCAACATGGGCCATGGGTATTTTTCAGAGATGGCCCAATTGGCGGGCATTTCAAAATCAGACTGGAGCTATTCTGCCTTATTTGCTGACCTGGACCTTGATGCAGATCAGGATATCATGATCACCAACGGCATCCTGCGCGATCTGCAAAACAATGACTTCAACACGATGGTCAAAGAACGCTACAAGGGCATGGTGGGTCCGGAAAATTATCTGGAGATCCTCAAAAACCTACCATCCAATCCAGTGCCCAACATCATCTTTGGGAATGACGGCAATATGCAGTTTAGCAAACTTGCGCCTGAAGCAGGCTTTGATACTCCAGGTTTCTCCCACGGCATGGCCTATGCAGACTTTGACGGTGATGGCAAGCTCGACGTCGCCATCAACAACATGAATGCACCTGCATCCATATACAAAAATGTAAGTTCGACTGATGGACATTACCTACAGGTAAAATTAAAAGGACCAGGAACCAATCTCCAGGGGCTAGGATGTAGTGTAATGCTGTATGCCGGAGGCAAAAAAGAAATCAGTACCATGCAGACAAGCCGTGGCTATTTTTCTTCGGTCGAACCAATGTTGCATTTTGGACTTGGTGTTGTCAGTAAAGTTGACTCAATAAAAGTGTATTGGGATCACAAATCAATGTCAATAAGAAAAAATGTCGATGCTGATCAAATCCTGACCATCGATTACGCAAAAGAAAAGAAGATTCCATTTGCTGTTGATCCTGCACCCGGTATAAATTTTAAAGAAGAACAACTCGCAGCATTTGTGCATCAGGAAAAAGAATATAACGACTACGTGCAGCAGGTTCTTCTCCCTTATAAATTATCACAACACGGGCCTCATATATCCACCGGGGATGTCAATGGCGATAAGCGTGAAGATTTTTTTATCGGTGGTGCCGCAGGATATACAGGAAATGTTTTTTTTCAAAATACCTCTGGTCAATTTGAAAAATCAAATCAACCAGCACTCGAATCTGATAAAAATCATGAAGACCAGGAATCTGTTTTACTTGACACAGACAATGATGGTGACCTCGACCTGATCGTAACGAGTGGAAGCAATGAATTTGAAGATACCAATCCTCTTCTTAAGGTCAGGTTATATATCAACGATGGAAAAGGAAACTTAACACGGGCGGCTACTAAAGTATTCCCGGATGTGCTGGTCAACGGACAATGCATCGAAGCCTTTGATGCGGATGGAGATAAAGATCTTGATTTGTTTATCGGAGGAAGGCTAGTGGGTGGCCGGTATGCTACACCTGCAGGTTCGAAGATATTGATCAATCAATCCGGATCGTTTACTGACCTGACAAAAACGCTTGCTTCCTTTGCAGACAAACTGGGCATGGTGACCGATGTTGTCAGTGATGATGTGGATAAAGATGGGGATATCGATTTGGTAGTGGTCGGTGAATGGATGAAACCAACGATACTGCTCAATGATGGGAAAGGAAAATTGACTGCACAGGAAATCGAAGCCGCAGGATCAGGATTGTGGTGGACGATAGAGAAAGGCGATTTCGACAGCGATGGTGATTCAGATTTCATCCTGGGCAATCTGGGATGGAACAATAAGTTTGGTGGCTCACTGGGTACCAAACTAGAAGTATATTCAAGTGATTTTGATCACAACGGGGATTTCGATGTTGTCCTGGCTACCACTAAAAAGGACAAACTTTTGCCGGTGCGAGGTCGGGAGTGCTCTTCGCAAGAGGTACCCTATGTGTTGGACAAATTTCCAACCTATGAGAGTTTCGCCAATGCTAAGCTGACCGAAATCTATCCGGAAGAGGCACTGGAGTCAAGTGTGCATAAAAAGTTGTCGACGATGTCAAGTGTATACCTTCAAAATAATGGAGATGGAACATTCGTATCCACCGACTTACCATTGTTGTGTCAAGCGGGTCCGGTCAAAGCTTTTTATGTGGATGATATCAATGGTGACAAAATCCCTGACTTCATCTATGCCGGCAATCATCTCCCTACGGAAGTGGAGACAGCTCGATATGATGGTATGTATCCAGGTGTGTGTATTGGAGATGGAAAAGGAAACTTCACCTGTACGATATCATTTATTGATGGGAAGCTCCTTGTAGAAGATGCAAGGGACGTCCAGAAAATAAAACTTGCAGATGGGCGACAGGTTTATTTGTTTGCGAATAATGATGGGGTGATGAGGGTGTATACATTAGAACAATAGCGATGCGGATAACTTAAATCTTTCCTTCAAATTAGAAATGTGAAATCGCAAAATATCCTCACCTCTGAAACTCCAAAACATGAGCAATGAATCTATTGCCCGGCTAGGTCACCTGTGCCAGATTATCCCACAAAAACTCGCTGCCCTTTCAGATGCTGATATTACCCACAAACCCTCTCCTGAAAAATGGAGCATAAAAGAAACGCTTGGCCATCTCATCGACAGCGCGACCAACAATCATCACCGATTTGTGCGTGCACAATTTGAAGACACGCCACTGATCACCTATGATGCTGACGACTGGGTCGGAGCCAGTCGGTATCAAACGATGCCTACACGGCATTTGCTTTATTTCTGGCAGATGTATAATCTGCATATCCTTGAGGTCATCAAACGTATACCTGAAGAGGCCATGGAAAGAGAATGCCATTCAGGGGATGAAATGCCCCATACGCTGTCATGGCTCTTCGATGATTATGTGGTGCATCAGGAGCATCATCTCAAGGAGATGGTGGAGTATGTGTGACTATACGCAAAACGAAGTTTTGCTGACGCCAGGACGTAAGTCAACCTACGCCCAACTAGTAGAGACAGTTCAGACTATTCTGTTATGCCCTTACAGGGCATGGGATGTTTTCTCTTCCTCGTTTACCGACCTATTGCCCCTATGGGGCATAAAGGGTTTATCTCTTCCTCGTTTACCGACCTATTGATCCTATGGGGCAATAGGTCGATCTGGTTATTTTGTAATTAACAATTAAAAAGGAAGTGATTTTTCAAATATATAAAGGCTTAGCCTATAGCCCCAAACGCATTACAAATAGCCCTTATTCCTTCCCCTCCGCCTTAGCCTTAGCCTTCTCCTTTCACCTAATCTATTGATTTCCTGCTTTTTCTCACATATTCCCCTATCTTTGTGGTCTTGTATGTTAATTCTCTCTCAGAGTTTACAGAGTCCCCAAGACTCAAACGCCGTGTGAAGGCTTAACGTAAGGCAGGTAATGTATCGCGAGTTTAGCTGATAGCCTTACCACATTTTTTAATCTAACTTTTTTATTGTGTCTTTTAACAACCTACCGCTCATTGAGCCTTTGCTCAGAGCATTACAACATGAAGGGTATACTATCCCAACACCTATTCAGGAACAAGCCATTCCAGCCATCCTCGACCGCAGAGACGTTCGCGGCTGCGCACAGACTGGCACCGGAAAAACAGCAGCATTTGCAATTCCGCTATTACAACTCATGCACGAGGAGCAGCTAAAAGCCCCTCAGTCACACCGTACCATTCAGGCATTAGTCCTGACCCCTACACGCGAACTGGCCATCCAGATTGAAGAAAGCTTCAAAGCCTATGGCAGATACCTCAACTTGCGCCACCTGGTGGTGTTTGGCGGCGTATCTCAGGTAAGCCAGGTCAACAGCCTGCGTAGAGGAATCGACATCCTTGTAGCTACCCCGGGTCGTTTACTCGACCTGATGCAACAAGGCCACGTATCCCTCAGAGATATCAAATATCTCGTACTTGATGAAGCCGATCGTATGCTGGACATGGGATTTGTCCATGACGTCAAACGTATCATTGCCAAAGTTCCTGCAAAGAAACAAACCCTGTTTTTCTCGGCTACCATGCCACCGGAAATTAATGCACTGGCCAATTCGCTTTTGCATAACCCGGTCAAGGTAGAAGTAACACCAGTGTCTTCCACCGTAGATGCCATCAACCAGTTCATCTATTTTACCCAGAAGGAAAATAAATCCTACCTGCTGAAACATGTACTGTCTGATGACTCGATTAAAACAGCCTTGGTTTTTACCCGTACCAAACACGGTGCAGATAAACTAGTGAAGTTTCTAATCAAATCAGGCATCAAGGCCGAAGCTATTCACGGTAACAAATCTCAAGGTGCCCGACAGGTTGCTTTGAGAAATTTCAAAAACCGGAGTACTCGTGTATTGGTAGCCACTGACATTGCAGCGCGCGGTATCGATATCGATGACCTGACGCACGTATTCAACTACGAATTGCCAGAAGTGCCGGAAACATATGTACACCGCATCGGTCGTACAGGAAGAGCCGGCAATAGTGGTCATGCACTATCCTTCTGTGATTATGAAGAGAAGGCATTGCTGAAGGATATCCAGAAATTGATATCTAAATCGATACCTGTTGTCACTGAACATCCTTACCCAATGAGTGCACAACTGGCTGACATGACGGTAAGAACTTCAGGCCTGAGCAATCCTAAGATGGGTAGAGGCAGATCTTCCAGCATTCACCGTCCTGCTCCGGCAAGAAGGTAATTCATTGAACAACGGTTAATACCATTTATAAAAAGAGGCTTCGCAAGAGCCTCTTTTTTTTTGTTAAAAAGTATTTAAATTGAAGTTGGTTTTTTGCGACGCCCAACCTCGGTATGCTACCGAGAAGTGATATCAATCTGTTTAAGGTGCAACATATATAACTTTTACTCATAAGAAAAGTCTATATTTGAGCATCCCTCTTCAGGATCAGGACGTTGCGCACAATCCGATCCCTCCTTTACTGATTTCGGTTCACAGAAACACAAAAACCATTTTTATGAAAAACATTTTCTTCGTAGCCTTCCTCACGTATTGCATCCATCTTTCACTATACGGCCAGGGCACCCAGCCTTGTCTACCGGAGGGAATTGTATTTGGCACCCAGGAGTCAATCGATAATTTTACAACCAACTATCCTGGGTGCAATGCCATCATCGGTGACTTGACCATCCTTGGCGATGATGTCGTTTTCCTCGATGGATTAGGAGTTATCCAATCGGTCGGAGGTGACCTGGTCATCACTGCCAGCAGCCAACTCCAGCGTCTGGAAGGTCTGGCCTTAGATTCTATTTTTGGAGATTTCGCAATAGCCTCAAATCCTTCTCTGCAATCCATTGATGCACTTGATTCGCTCAGGTTTATCGGTGGCAATCTGGTCATCCTTGAAAATCCGCTGCTCAAAAATCTGGTGGGTCTTGATTCGCTTGACTTCGCTTCCGCTAATGTTGAAATTCTTTTCAACCAGGGGCTTCAGAATCTGAGTGGATTACGTGTTGATTCCATTTTGGGCAACTTCCTCATACAATTTAATCCAGGACTTTCTGATCTGACAGGTCTAGACTCATTGCATTGTATCAAGTCCAACCTACAGATACTTGACAATTCGGGTTTGACCAATTTATCCGGTGCCGAACGGTTTCGTCGGGTGAATGGATCCTTTGAAATCAGTGCTAATGAAAACCTAGTTGACATGGGCGACCTGAGACTAGATTCTGTTTTTGGCAGCTTCATCATTCGTGAAAACAACAGCTTAGAAAATTTTTTCGGCCTGGATTCTCTCGTCTTTGTTGGCGCTGATATTGAAATTGAATCCAATCCTTCCTTGAATAATCTGATTGGTATCGTACTGGATTCCGTGATTGGCAATTTTTCACTGCAAGGCAATTCATCTCTCGCTGATCTCACTGGATTAGATTCATTGCATTGCATTAAAAACAATTTTCTGGTCATTGATAACGGAGGTATGACTTCCATGGCGGGTGCAGGGAGATTTCATCTGGTCAAAGGCAATCTGGAAATACGAGACAATGATAATCTGACTAATTTCGGTGATCTTAGACTTGATTCCATCCTGGGTAATTTTATCGTAGCGGAAAATCCAGGACTACAAGATTTTCTTGGTCTGGATTCCCTTACCTACATTGGCGGCACATTAAACATCATAGGTAATTTTTCCCTTGACGAATTGGTGGGTCTAGATTCGCTGCAAACGATCGGAAGTGACTTGAATATCCAGAGCAATACGTCCATGGAAAATATATCAGGCCTGCTCGCACTGGATTCCATTCTCGGAAATTTCACACTGATTAACAACAGCTCACTCATGGATGTCCTTGGCCTGGATTCCCTGAATTTTATCCTTGGAGATTACAACGTTGCTGAAAATCCTTCTTTGATGTCGTTGCCACTAACTAACCGTTTAGATTCAATAGGCAGCCTTAACATCTCCGGCAATGGGTCCCTCCGCGATTTGACTGGTCTTGATTCAATACTGTCCATTCGCGGCCTTGTACAAATCAGCAACAATGAAAGCCTGACATCCCTGGACGGGCTTGATTCGCTAACATCCCTCCGGGGTGTCATACGGATTTTCAACAATGACATGTTATCCGATATTGGAGGCATACGAAATGTCAATCCTCAAACAGTAACCGATGTAGCAATCGAAAACTGTGACGCGTTATCAGACTGCGTGATCGAAAGCCTTTGCAACTACCTGGTAGCTGGTGGACCTAGTTCGATTTCCAATAATGCTATCGGCTGCAATTCTGCTGATGAAGTACTCCTGGCATGTTTTGTGGCAGTTGATGAACCTGAAGATGCAAATGGCATACTGCTTTATCCGAACCCATCATCAGGAATTATTGAATTAAAAGGGAATCTTGATGGCATCATTTCAATTAATCTGTTTGATGCTCAGGGACAAGCAATGAGAAATTGGAGCAATACCGGCTCCATCATAAATCTTGACAATCTACCTGCAGGAATGTATATCGCACATATTCAGACAAAAGACAAGATCCTGACTAAACGGATTCTGAAGTACTAATAGGCTCGTCTATCTATATTGTATTCAATCATTGCATAAAAGGGAAAGTTGGAAAGGAGGGATATGCGAACAGGAAGCGTCCGGTCCGTACATCCTCCCTTTCTCTTTCCTTCCCGCATAGTAATGCTACCTTTGAGCTATCAAATCCGAATCAAATGATAGCTCGCTCTATATTTAGAAACTTAGGAGTTGAATGGATGCTTCTGATGTTTATGATGTTTAGCATGACTTCGATGCATGCACAGCTCACCATCACTATCGCCTCCATACCATCCTCCACCCCACCAGATGCCGACATCTACATTGCCGGCAACTTCAATGGATGGGACCCCGGAGCTGCTGCTTACTTGCTGACGGATAACAATGATGGAACGTATGCTATAACTTTTGCACCTTCACCGGGGCTCCTTGAATTTAAATTTACGCGAGGCAGCTGGGCAAACGTTGAAGGGACTGCAGAAGGGACCTATAGACCAAACCGTACCTACAATTATATCGGTGGAGCACAAAACATATCCTTTTCTATCGCGGGTTGGGAAGACAATCCTGGTGGCATACATACCACTGAACCAAATGTGGAGATCCTGGATGAAGCTTTTTACATTCCTCAACTGAACCGTTCACGCAGCGTATGGCTTTATTTGCCTCCTGATTATTCGACTACGACCAAAAGATATCCTGTGATCTATATGCAGGATGGACAGAATCTTTTTGATGTGCTGACGAGTTTTTCGGGGGAATGGAAAGTAGATGAATCGATGAACGGTCTGTTTGCTACCGGAGACTTCGGTGCCATCGTGGTGGGTATCGACAATGGAGGTGGTGAACGGATAAATGAATATTCCCCATGGGTCAATTCGAACTATGGAGGTGGTGATGGTGAAGCCTATGCGACTTTCCTGGCACATACTTTAAAACCCTTTATCGACAGCACCTATCGCACTTTATCAGGTCGCGAATACACGGCGGTTGCCGGAAGTTCGTTAGGTGCCAATATCTCAATGTATGCTGCGATCGAACACCAGGATATATTTGGCAAGGTGGGTATCTTCTCACCTGCGTTCTGGTTTTCCGATTCCAGTTATCTGCATCTTGCACACAAAGGAATTTCGCAGGACCTCCGGATTTATTTTGTCGCAGGACAAAATGAAAGCGCAGGGATGATCGCTGATATGATGACCATGTACGATGCTCTTGCTGAGGCAGGCCAGGATGAAAGCGAAATGTATTTCCTTAGCGAACCCGATGGCGCGCACAGTGAATGGTTCTGGGCCAGGGAATATCCTGATGCTTATGAATGGCTCTTCGATGAACTCATATTAGCGGATCAGCCCATACCTCAAAAATACTGGACCCTGTATCCCAATCCGGTCAGTGAATATATTTCTGTAGATTCGGCAGTTGATGAATTATCCTATACCATCTACGCTATCGCCGGACAAATGATCATCCATGGAGAATTACAAAAAGGCAGCATAGACACGTCAGGCTTATCTCCGGGAGTATATTATATACAGCTTCGTGATCCTGACCATCTGACGGTGTATGCTTCCCGGTTTGTTAAGCACTAATGCAGGAGCAAACTCCTGCATCGGCTATGCTCCTGCATCGGCTATGCTCCTGCATCGGCTATGCTCCTGCATCGGCTATGCTCCTGCATCGGCTATGCTCCTGCATCGGCTATGCTCCTGCATCGGCTATGCTCCTGCAT
>ENA-ORBV01000248-ORBV01000248.1-microbial-mat-metagenome-genome-assembly--contig:-NODE-248-length-119771-cov-12.995647_pt1 | contig 119771 bp, 100 predicted proteins | sample MGYA00237777_ERZ505514 | MGnify/ENA primary metagenome ERZ505514 (study PRJEB26160, sample SAMN06269048) | microbial mat metagenome | isolation source: Oligotrophic lake microbial mat | place...
TGCCGAAGCACCTACGCTAAAAAACAAAAGCGCAACAAGTCGCCCTGTCTGCAAACAGCTATGTTCTGAAAAAAAAGGGAGGTTGTTTTTAAGCAACATGACAAATACTGCTGATTATCAATTAGAGGACAAGCAGTTTATTGGCTTGTAGAATTTTACCCGTTTGGGAGTGATAACCGATAAAGGTTTTAAATCCGGTGATTTGAAAAAGTTTTTACCACACATTGCATCTCAGTTGTACACGCATCCTACCTTTGCACTTATGCAAACAACTGTGATTCGCTGTGCGCTGCTTTCCTTTGCGCTGCTTTGCGCATCCTGCAGCAAAAAAATAAATGATGCAATTGTATCGCGCGATGCAATGCTCACCGTAGCAAATACAAGCGACACCCTCACAATTGATTTCTTAGGAACAACGTGTTTTTTCCTTTCGTGGAAGAACACGGCAATACTCACCGACCCGTTCATCTCAAACCCACCGCTGCGAAAAGTCATCTTTGGCAAAGTGCGCCCTGACAGCGCAATCGTGTTTGATTTTGCAGATACAACTGCATTGCAAAAAACACAGTTTGTCCTGATTGGTCATGGGCACTATGACCATTTGCTTGATTTGCCTTTGCTGGGAAAGTATCTTCCGAATGAGTGCAAAGTGGTTGGCAGCAATACTGCGCATTATCTTGTTGCTGCCGCGCAACTTCCGCAGGAAAAAATTACGGCAAATGATTTTTCCACTTCTGTGAACACTCCCGGAAAATGGATTTACAGCAGCGACCGCAACATGCGCGTGATGCCCGTTGTGTCTAACCATCCTCCGCATTTCTTTGGCATCACGTTGTATGGCGGCTCCTACGCACAGCCGATTGAAGAGGTGCCGGTGAAAGGGCGCAAGTGGAAAATGGGCGAACCGTTTGCATACCTGGTTGACTTGCTGAATGCTGATGGGACCATTGCGTATCGCCTGTGGATGCAATCATCAGGCGCGGAATATCCGTTTGGATTTTTTCCTGATTCTTTGCTGCGCGAGAAAAAAGTGGATGCCGGATTCTTTTCAGTTGCGACAGATGCGAAAGCCGAACACTATCCTGATAAGATTATTTCTTTTCTTCAACCCAAAGTGATTTTTATGTCGCACTGGGAGAATTTCTGGCGCAACAAATACAAACGGGTAAAGACGGTGCAAAAAGGAAATCCCGAAAAATTATATTCTCATCTGAATGAAAAGTTCGGGAACACAGCCCGCGTGATTTTACCGCATCCCGGAGGAAGGTTTAAAATAAATTAGACCTCTTTCCTAATTCGCTTTTTTATCGCTTCATCTTTATTCTTCTTCTGAGGAGAAGAGGGAAGACGTGAATTATGAAAGAGGTCTATTGTAGATTCGGGAACCTGTATCGAATGGTTGCGAAAGCCCGGGGCTTAATCAACTGATACGTTCACAGCCAGCTTACTTTTCTTCACTGTAACTTTCAGTTTCTGCTTGCCTTTCTTGTATTTGCTTTTCACGCCCGTGTCTGCATACTTCAGGTTATACACCTTATCATCTTCAACGCGCAGCGTGTGCTCGTAGTTGAGATAGTTGGCAGTGTAGGTTGTCTTCTTTACTAATTCCAAAGGAAGCGCCAGTTCAAGTTCTTCAATGTAGTAGCTTGGGTTTTTCACCGCATCGAAGCCTTTAAACTTCACAAACACAGTAGTGTCAGAAACCGGAACAGCCTGATAGTTTTCTTTAGCAAGATTGTAAGTAAAGAGCGTGTCGCAGTTGCCTGTGTTTTCAGCTTTGGTGATGAGTTCTCTCCAATTTCCTTTCAGGAAATAATATTGTTTATCCGCAGAGGCAAAGCTTAACATGCTGTTGTTGCTGCTGCACTTAAAGGTGAGGGGCATTTGTCCTTGTTGTGTATAAAAAGTTGAATCAGCATACACTTTTGTTTTTGCTACCTGCAAATCAGCAGGGAAATTCACCTGATGCTTGCACAGGTCGTCCACGGGCTTGTTGAAGCCTGTCCACGTTCCCATCTTGTAGCATGTTTCCAATGCTGTGAGTGTGCCGGCTGCGCTGTTATGCTGAAATGTAGCAGAGCCTTTTTCCCAACTGCCGCCTTTGCGCAATGTTCCTGCTGAAATGCATTCAAAACGCAAGCCTGTTGGAAACGGCAAGGTGAGTTCAATCGGCAGACAAGCTGCTTTCTCCGGGCAGTCAAAACTAAACTGCGCCATGCCTGCAGTGGTGAGGTCTCTGCCTGCGGATGATTTCATGGAAAGCCCCGCATCGGTTGCTTCTTTATCGCTATTCAAAAAAGAAAACTTAATAGCCTCGCATACGGAACAGGGTGTGGCAAGGTCGGCAGGAATTGTGATGCTTTCATTCATATCACCCTGAAACACGAATTTTTGATTCTGCACGGAAAGCAGAAAGATTTCCACTCTTCTGTTTTTCGCCATGTTTTCTTTCGTATCATTTGGGAAAACGGGCTTTGTTTCGCCACGGTTAAACTGCTTAAAAACAAGGTTCTTTTTCTTTTTGGCTTTCAAATAAGTTTCAACGGATTTGATACGCGCAGCAGCGAGCTTCTGGTTGAATTCTTCGGTGTTCACGCTATCCGTATGCCCTGCAAGCTCAATGAAATACCTGTTGGTATCTATCGCTTTTGAAAGACTATCGAGTTTTTTGCGCTCGCCTTTCTTAAGGTCTGATTTATCGAAGTCAAAATAAATGGTGGTTTGCGTACACTGCTGTGCAGCAACAGCAAGCGAAAAGCAGGAAAACAGGAGAACGGTAAAGAATCTTGAGAGCATGGTTTGGTGGTTTGGTTAGAATTTGAGTGCAAAAAAACTAATTTAAATCCAATTTCCCAAACGGAAGGGAAATTGAGGTGTCCTGCCCTGAAATCGCAATTTCACTCTTTCACGAGGAGAAGCGTTTCGCTCTGCCCTGCATTGTTCATATCCAGCACTAATGAATCAGCCGTGAGTTTTGCAATCTTCACCATGATTTCAAGCTGCCCTTCTGCTGTTGTATAGAGGTATTCGCTTTTCAGTTTGAAGATGCCGTTTTCTCCCTTAGCGCCAAGTTTTGATTGATAGGTTTTGTCAGCATTAAATTGAAAACTGACATTCGTTATGTTTTTTCCTGCTGATTGCCCGTTCACGAGCCAGTCAGCCGCTTTCCATTTGCCATAAATCTTTTGGTAATATTCTTCAGGCTGGCTACAAGCCGAAAAAAGCAGCAGCAGGATTGCAAGGGATTTTAGGGCAGTCATGGGATGTTTTATTTAATTGCCAAACGCAAGACGCTGCCCTTTCGTACTTTCATCCAACTTCCCTCTTTCATAAGCCAAATGTCCGTTCACGAAGGTATGCGTGACGCGCGCATGAAAAATATTCCCGTCAAAAGGCGACCAGCCGCATTTGTAGAGTAGATTTTCCCTGCTCACTTCCCACGGATCGTTTAAATCAACCAACACTGCATCCGCATAATAACCTTCACGAACAAAACCTCTTTCTTTCACCCTGAAAAGAATTGCAGGATGATGGCTCATCTTCTCCACGATTTTCTCTAAAGAAATTTTTTTCTGATGATAAAATTCCAGCATCGCTACTAAGGAATGCTGCACTAAGGGTCCGCCTGATGGCGCCTGAAAGTAAGGGCGTTGCTTTTCTTCACGCGTATGCGGAGCATGGTCAGTGGCGACAACATCAATCGTGTCATTCAGCATAGCGTTGAAAATCGCCTCACGGTCTTTTTCGGTTTTAATTGCGGGATTCCATTTGATATATTTCCCTTGACGAGCATAATCCATGTCGCTAAACCACAAATGATGGATACACGCTTCAGCGGTGATTTTCTTTTGCGCAAGCGGAGTTTTATTTTCAAAAAGTGACAGTTCCTTTGCGGTGGAGATATGCAGGATGTGCAGCCGTGTTCCGTGTTTTTTTGCAAGCGCAACCGCTTTTGACGAAGAAAGATAACAGGCTTCCTCGCTGCGTATTTGCGGATGATATTTTACAGGCACATCTTCACCGAACTGCTTGCGGAATATCTCTGCATTTTCCTTAATCGTCTTTTCATCTTCGCAATGCGTGGCAATCAACCCGGAAAAATTTGAAAAAACTTTCGCGAGCGTTTGCTCATCATCCACCAGCATGTTGCCCGTTGATGAACCCATAAAGATTTTCAAGCCGCATACGTTCTTTAAATCCGTGCGCATCACTTCATCATAGTTGTCGTTTGACGTTCCCATATAAAAGGAATAGTTGGCAAGCGAAACCTGCGCAGCGCGTTGATATTTTTCTTCGAGTAACTGTTGTGTAATTGCGGAAGGCTGCGTGTTGGGCATCTCCATATAGGAAGTGACACCGCCCGCCACCGCAGCGCGCGCTTCGGTATAGATTTCGCCTTTGTGCGTTAAGCCCGGCTCGCGGAAATGCACCTGGTCGTCAATCGCTCCGGGGAAAAGATATAAACCCTGCGCATTTATTTCTGTGAAAGGCGCTTTGGGGCTTATCCCCTCGGCAATCTTTTCGATGCGCCCGTTGTCAAACAGAATATCACTCTGAACGATTTTTCCTTCGTTGACAATTTTCGCGGACTTGATGAGGTAACGTGCCATAATTTTTTAAATGTCACTCGCCCTTTTCATACTTACCAAGAAACCAAAAAATGTAAGTGCATTCGGAGCAAACAAAACAGGTCGCAGAACGGTCAGCCCACTCAAACCCAAAGAAAGTTGTGACTGCTTTGTTTAATTGTGCTCTTCTCACCCAGAAATGATTGTTTGAGCAAATCGGGCAAACGAGGGGTTTGCCACCCACTTCAATCGATTCTGGTTCTTCTTTCTTAAAGAGTTTTATACATAGTTGGGTTAAACAATTTTATATTTCACGATGCCGGATGCGACAACTGTGTTGCGATTTTCAAAAGATAAGGGTCAACGGTGCTATGATGCTTCGTTGCTTTTTCAAAAGGAACATACACGATGTCGCGGTGCTGAATGCCAATCATCACGTTGCGTTTTCCAGCAAGCAATGCTTCCACCGCGCCAACACCAAGGCGGCTGGCGAGAATCCTATCCATGCACGAAGGCGCGCCTCCGCGTTGTAAATGCCCAAGCACCACCACGCGGATGTCAAAGTCTTTCAGTTTCAATTTTACTTTTTCGGCAATATCAAACGCGCTGCCTGCATCATCACCTTCGGCAACCACCACGATGTTGGAAGTTTTGCCGCGCTTCTTTCCGTTGCGCAAAAGCGTAATCAGTTCGTTCAAATCTGTTTTTTGTTCGGGGATTAAAATCGCTTCCGCACCGCTGGCGATGCCGCTGCGCAACGCGATGAATCCCGCATCGCGTCCCATCACTTCCACGAAAAAACAGCGGTCGTGCGAATCTGCGGTGTCGCGGATTTTGTCAATCGCTTCCACTGCGGTGTTGATTGCCGTGTCATAGCCTACCGTGAAATCTGTTCCATACAAATCATTATCAATCGTGCCGGGGATGCCGACAAACGGAATCGTATCATGCTCTTTGGAGAGAACCAACGCGCCCTTGAACGTGCCATCGCCACCGATGGCAACAACGCCCTGCACTCCCGCTTTCACCAAATTTTGATAGGCGACATCTCTCCACTTCTTTAGCAAAAAGCGCTTGCTTCTTCCCGACTTGAGCATAGTGCCGCCACGCTGAATGATATTGCTCACCGACCGCGCTTTCATGTCTAAGAAATCACCATCAATCATTCCTTCATACGCTCGTTTGATGCCGACCACTTCTAATTTATGATAACGCGCTTTGCGCACCACCGCGCGTAAGGCGGCATTCATGCCGGGCGAGTCGCCACCCGAAGTGAACACTGCTATTTTCTTTATTTTTGACATGCACAAATTTTATTGATGAGAAAATATTTATTTATCCTACCCCTTCTGCTCTTCCTCGTTGCTTCCTGTTTTCAAAAAAAGTCGCAGGAACAAAATAAGGAAAGTTCAGGCACAACTGAATTGGATTCTGTGAAACAAAAAGGGAGCGCCATCGCAACGCAAATGCAGCAAGTATTAGGCGGTGAATTGAAACGCGCAATTGAAAACAGCGGGGTTGCCCACGCGCTGAACTATTGCAACCTGCACGCTTATCCGCTCACCGATAGCATCGCAGCTTTGCATGGCGCAGCAATCAAACGTGTTTCTCACAAAGCGCGCAACCCGAACAATCAGGCAAGCGAGCAAGAGTTGCAAATCATTGACAACTTTAAAACAACATTGGAAAAAGGAGAAGCCGCGCAGCCTGTTGTTGCTGCGCATGAAAACGGATATACATTTTTTGCTCCCATCATGATTCAATCGCCTTTGTGCCTGAAATGTCATGGCGAGCCTGAAAAGGAAATCGCTTCCGAAGATTTTATTTTGATAAACATGCTTTATCCCGCAGACAGCGCAACCGGATTCAAGCTGAACGATTTGCGCGGCATCTGGCGAATTGACTTCAACAAAACCTCTCCTGCATTGTGATTAAATCAAGGGCAATTCTAAAAATTCTATTTCTAACTCCCTCTCCAAAAGGAGAGGGATGGGGTGAGGCGATAAAAAAGCAATTTTTAGAACTGCCCTCTAAGTTCTTTTTCACCGCGCTGTTTTCACTGACGGTTGCGCAGTTATTTTCCCAAGGAACTTACATTCCGCTGAACACCGATCATTACCGCATCATGGATCGCATGAGCGTTCAATACGGCAAGGCGCTTCCCGTTTTTGCAACGAGCATGAAGCCTTATAGCAGAAAGCTTGTGGCAGAATACATGCAGTCGCTTGGAAAAGAAAACATCATCGGCAACAAGCGCTTCAATGCTGACATCTCTTATGAATATGTTGAGAACAGCGAGTGGCTGCAAGACACCGTTATCAAAAGCAAGCGCCCGCTTTGGAAGGTGATTTATCCCGAGCCTGCAAACATGTTTGCGGTGAACAGCAAAGGATTTATTCTGAAAGTAAATCCCGTGTTGCATTTTCAATTAGGCGGACAGCCGAATTCGGAGGAACTGAAATTCACAAACACGCGTGGAGTGGAATTGCGCGGCTACATTAAAAAGAAGATTGGCTTTTATACCTACTTCACCGACAGCCAGCAGAAAAACATGGGCTATGTGCAGCAGGCAATCGTTGATGATGAAGCGGTGCCGGGCGAAGGTTATTACAAAGACGGCTTCAAAGAAACAGGCGTGGATTATTTCACCGCGCGCGGCTATGTTGTGTTCAATGTGCTCGACTGCCTTGACTTTTCTTTCGGGCATGACAAGCATTTTTGGGGCAACGGCATCCGCTCGCTGTATCTCTCCGATTATGGAAACAATTATCTGTTCCTGAAGATGCAGCTCAACATCTGGAAAATCAGCTACACGAATCTTTTCACCGAAATGATTGGCACGTATGACCGTGGCGCTGACCAATTGCTTCCCAAGAAATACGGAGCCTTTCATCATCTCAATATCAATGCGACACACTGGCTCGACATCGGCTTGTTTGAAGGCGTAATCTTTGAGCGCGAAGATGGTTTTGAATTACAATATCTCAACCCCATTATTTTTTATCGCGCCATTGAGCAATCGCTTGGCAGCCCTGACAACGTGTTGATTGGCTTGGATTACAAAGCCAACATTGCGCGCACGCTGCAACTCTATGGGCAGTTTGTGTTTGATGAATTTAATCTCGGACAAATCAAAGCCGCCAATGGATGGTGGGCAAATAAAATCGGCATCCAAACGGGCATGAAATATATTGACATGTTCACGATTGACCATCTTGATTTTCAAGCCGAGTTCAACTGGGCGCGACCTTACACCTATTCGCACAACACGATTGGCACCAGCTACACGCATTACAACCAGGCGCTCGCGCATCCGCTGGGCGCAAATTTCTGGGAGTTGATTTTCAAAATGAATTATCAAATGTTGCCTTCACTTAATGCAAGGGCAACGGTGATGTATGCTGTAAAGGGAACCGACAACCCGGGTGAAAACTGGGGCGGTAATATCTTTTTGCCCAACACCGACCCGACAACTGGAGCATTTACCATTATGCAGGAATATGGCAACGAGGTAACGCAGGGCGTGAAGCAGAACATCGCACTGTTTGATTTGCTCATCAGCTACGAACTACGGCACCAGCTTTTCTTTGACTTCAACATGGCAGTGCGCAGCCTCACCAGCGAAGAACCTTCACAAAACAACACGCAATCTTACTTTGGCGTGGCGATGCGCGTGAACATTCCTTACAGGGGATATTGGTTTTAGTTGATTCGATAATTTGATGATTCGGTAATTCGGTGATTATTCATCCAATATCGAATCACCGAATTAGTATTTGGCGCGTAATTACTTCATTGCTTTAACGCATTAGATCTTTTTCCTAATTCGCTTTTTTTTATCGCCTCATCTGATATTCTTCTCCGAAGGAGAAGATAAATGGAATGAATTAGGAAAGAGGTCTAATGATGTTCCCATTCTCTCTTTTTGCGCAATTTCGGGGCATGATTCGTTTCGCGATTCTTTTGGTCTGTATTTTTTTTTCCCTGCAAGCATTTTCACAATCAGCAAAAGAAAAAAAATATCGCTTCAGCGGCTATGTGAAGTATTTGCAAACCACCAATTTTTCAGAAGGGCTTGATAACATTATCACCGACAACCTCATTCACCACCGGCTGAATTTCAGGTATGCTCCCGTGGAGCCGCTCACGTTTGCAGTTGAAATCCGCGACCGAATCTACTTCGGTGAGTTAGTGAAACTCACCAACATCTTTGGTGACTTTGGCGAGCTGATTGACAACAATGACATCTATGATATGTCTGTAGTCTTAGTTGACAAGAAAGCCTTCGTGTGGCATGTGATGCTCGACCGCGCGTTTGTACGCTATTCAAAAAACAAGTGGGAAGCCACGCTCGGCAGGCAGCGCATCAACTGGGGCGTTACGCTGGCATGGAACCCGAATGACATCTTCAACGCCTATTCGCTTTATGATTTTGATTATGAAGAGCGCCTCGGCAGCGATGCCGCAAGAATTATATTTTATCCCAACTCCTCCTCCTCCATTGAAATCACTTCAAAGATTGCCACAGAAAAAAATGAAGTGGTGAGCGCTGCGCTCTATAAGTTCAATAAAGCAAAATTTGATTTTCAGGCGTTTAGCGGGGTGGCGCATAAAGATGTGGTTGCCGGTGGCGGCTGGGCGGGCAACATCAAAAACGCAGGATTCAAAGGCGAGTTTTCTTATTTCCATCCCTACCGCCACTTCACCGATTCAACGGGCGTATTCACGGGCGTGCTGTCGGTTGATTATTCATTTAAGAACAGCCTCTATTTAAACTCTTCTTTTCTATATGTGAGCAACGGCAGCAACGATGCAAACTTTTTCCTCAGCGTGTTCAACATTTCCGCAAAAACACTTTCGCCTTACAAATACAATTTTTTCGTGCAGGCCCTCTATCCTATCACGCCTTTTCTTAACGCGGGGTTATCAACTCTATACAGTCCCGGCAGCCATGCGCTGTTTATCAACCCGGTGCTTACTTACAATATTAAAGAAGACTGGGATATTGATTTAGTGGGGCAACTTTTCTTCTCCAATGTAAATGACGAATACAAAGACCAGGCGGAGTTACTTTACTTTCGGCTAAGGTGGAGCTATTAAGGGCAGTTCTAAAAATTCTACTACATATACCCTCTCCATCTGGAGAGGGAGAGGTGATAAAAAAAGCAATTTTTAGAACTGCCCTTAATTGAGTCGCACAATCGTATAGCGTGTTCGACACTTCATCCCCTTGTCGTTCCGGCTTTATGCCGGAATCCCCTCGAAAATCTTTTTTTTGGGGATGTCGGAATCCCGCATGTGCGGGAGCATGACATCGCCTATTCAGAGTGAAGCAATTTTAAAGTGTCGTACACCCAATCGTATATCAGACAACAGTCAACTAAGAACTATCAACTAATTTCGTCTCATGGCGGGAAACAGTTTCGGAGAAATTTTCAGAATCACCACCTTTGGCGAATCACATGGCGCTGCCATCGGAGTCATAATTGACGGATGCCCTGCCGGATTGAAAATAGATACGGCTTTCATCCAACAGGAAATGCAGAGGCGCAAACCCGGGCAATCAAAAATCACCACCCAGCGAAAAGAAGAAGATGAGGTGGAAATCCTGTCGGGAATCTTTGAAGGAAAAACACTCGGCACTCCGATTTCTTTTTTAATCAGAAACACCGACCAGCGTTCCAAAGATTATGATGAGATGAAAAGCGTGTATCGCCCCTCGCACGCTGATTTCACCTATCAGGAAAAATATGGCATCCGCGATTATCGCGGTGGCGGGCGCTCATCAGCCCGCGAAACCGCAGCTCGAGTCGCAGCAGGCGTCATTGCAAAACTCCTATTGAAAACTGCGGGCGTTGAAATAAAAGCATTCGTATCCTCAGTGGGAAATCTCGCGTTGCAAAAAGATTACACACAACTGAACCTTAACGAAGCGGAGAAAAACATCGTCCGCTGCCCCGATAAAAAAGTTGCCCAAGCGATGATTACAATGATTGAAAAAGCGCGCAAAGCAGGCGACACGCTGGGCGGCACGGTGAGTTGCGTGGTGCAGCATTGCCCCGTGGGCTTGGGCGAGCCGGTGTTTGATAAACTCCATGCCGACCTTGCAAAAGCCATGCTCAGCATCAACGCCACCAAGGGCTTTGAATATGGCAGCGGCTTTCAGGGCGTAAAGCTGAAAGGCTCCGAGCACAACGACATTTTTGAGAAGAAAGGAAATAAAATCATCACCAAAACAAATCATTCGGGCGGCATACAAGGCGGCATCAGCAACGGCATGGATATTTATTTCAAGGTCGCCTTCAAGCCCGTTGCCACCATCATGCAGGCGCAAGCGAGCGTGAACGAAGCAGGCGACAAAGCCGTGATGAAAGGCAAAGGTCGCCACGACCCGTGCGTCTTGCCGCGAGCCGTGCCAATCGTTGAGGCGATGGCAGCGCTCGTGCTTGCCGACCACCTGTTGCGCAGCAAGGTGAGCAAACTGTAGAGACGCAATATGTTGTGTCTTCTTACTCCAGCAAAAGATTACACCCCCTCAATTCCGCGCTATCCATTCTTCCCAGCACCTCAAAAGAGCCGTCAGCAGAAAGTTTCCCAAGGTCATCCGTTTGGGTAAAAACTTTTTGAAAATGTGGCGCGTACTGATTTCACTTCTTTATCAATCGTACGCGTAGCGCCCTCGTCCGAAGTTCAGCACATCTCAAAGCACAACACAAAGCCGCAACCCTACCTGCGCCAGCATCAGAAGTCCCCCTTGCGCCTTTGCCCAGCGCGTCTGCGAAGGGGGCAGGGGGATGATTCTTCACATCTTAAATAACCCGTCATTCTGAGCGAAGTCATACGTAGCGAAGAATCTCTCCATCCCAAAAACAAAAACCTCCCTCGGTTTCCCGAAGAGGTTTCTTCAAACTTCAAACTTTAAACTATCGGCTCCAACGTAATATTCTCCGCGTATTTAAAAAAATGTAAACTTGAACCAGTGAACCAGCAACCGATCAACTTAAATCAGGCAGTTAACTATACCGGTCTTCTTTAGCGCGGAAAGAGTGGACTTCTTTCCGCGGAATATTAACGTACCTCCACTACCCGCGCAAGGGCTAAAGCCGCCAAAAAAATTGTGTGTGTGGTTCATTTATCCCCGCCATTAATGGCGGGGCAATTAAATACCACCCTTCAGACAATTCCAATAATCCCGATGAATCGCGCAGCGAGCGCAAGCTACGCCAAAGCCTCCCGAAAAAAGGAAGAAGGAATGAGAGCAGATTACCTTTAAAAAAAACATAGCTAAAATCGGACTCGCGGCTTCTATCTCCCGAAATATCAATAATCCGTCACTAACGATTCCAGCGGTATCTTCCACTTTTCATGAAGGCTGCGAATCATGTTCAGGTTTAACTTTCGCTTCCGGCTCAATATTTCTGAAACCCTGCTCTTATAGCCCAGCGCTTGCTCCAATTCTTTCAGCGTGTAGCCTTTCTGCTCCATATAAAACTTAATCGCCTCAATCGGGTCAGGCGGTCCAACAGCATAATGCTTATTCTCATAGACTTCTATCAGAATTGCAAGCATTTCCGATTCATCGCCCTGTTTTGTTCCGGGGGCGGCATCAAATACCTTTTCTAATCTGGCAAGCGCTGCCTTGTATTGTTTCTCGTTTTTTATCGGCTTCATAGATTAAATTTTTTCTGCGTCTATCCTATCGTATGCCGCATGTGTGCCGATGAACCGAATCCACGTATGTCCATACTTGTAATTAAATTTTACAATCAACCGGTAATGTCCTCCCTTTATATTGAACACAACCCGGTTTCCCTTCAGAATGCTCGCTGACACATATTGCCGCTTCACCTCTTCCTGTGATTTCCATTGCGCCCGCCTCGCATCATCATACCATGCCTTTAATGCCTGCTCGCTGTCACGATGCTTTTCATAAAATTTTCTCAGGGTTTTAAGCGCAATTATTCTCAAACGCTATGGCATTTACTCAAAGGTAGCCAATAGTTACCAAATTGGTAAATGTTCGGAATTTCCAAAACTCCACCCTTTCTAATCCCCCTGCAAATCCCCTCTCCCGCGAGATTGCATCTCGTGGAAACCATCACGCAAGTTTGCAACTTCCAGCGCGGGCATTTAGTCCCAAATGTCCCTTTCGTCCCTCCATTTCTCCGCGCCTCTGCGTGAAAAATAGGTCGCCCCCCTTAGGCGGGCTTTCAAAATTCCCAATTCCTAATTCCTAATTCCCCTTTCCCGCCTGCATTTTTGTCATTCAATCCCCATGTGATATTTCTCATTTTGGCGGTGATACGCTTCGATTTGGTTGGTGTGCGCCTCGATCTGGTTGGTGTGTTCCCCGCCATGGTTGGTGTGTCTCCCGACCTCGTGGCGATGCGCTTCGCCTTGGTTGGTGTCCGCCCCGACCTCGTGGTGATACGCCTCAAATCAATATTCATAATCCCTCGGCTCCCCGGCCAGCGACCTCCCTTCCAATATCTCCTCCCCCAGTTGCTTCACCCATTCATAAGTGTTCTCTTTTTCCAACGCAGGATAGCCGATACCCGCTTCTATTTTAAACGTGTATTCCTCAAACACCGAAGGCATCGCCTCCGCAATTTTTTCTTGCTTATATCTTTTGGCTGCACGAATCACCGCCTGCATCCAGTCGCTGTGCGCCTCAATCGGCACATGCTCCTTCGCTTTTGAGAGCGTCAGGTAAATAGCGTTTTCCAATTCTTCCTTAATAGATTGGTCATCCTTCGTAGGTTGATAGTGTACATGCTGATAGTTCAAAAACATTTCTTGGTTTTCCTCGCTCTCAAATTCGCTCACAAAGCGCATCAGTTCCTTATTATCAAAGTAGCGCAAAAAAGGTTTTTGTTCACCCTGCGGTGGTGGCTCTTGCCAATTGCCCGCTGCTTTTGCCTGTTGCATTTTGTGCGCAGCCAGCGTCTGTCGGTACAGCCGCTCTTTCATGCTTTTCAAGTCCGGCAAATTCAGCAGCGCAGACGTTCCCATATACGTATCAAAAAACACATACCACTGCGGCACAATATCCCCATCCTCCCCCTGCGATGCAGCTTTATACCCCTCATAATCCTGCCATCCGTGCATAAATGCAGTGCCTTCCACATTACAGTTGTCGCTTTGCAGGTAGCGCATATAAAGGTCAACCTCCTCCTCCGTCACAGGCGGCACACACGGGCAATGCTGAATGTCATGTTCCCAATACAAAAAGTCGTAAGAAGTGTTGATGCCTTCCAGCGTCACTTGTCCCGCCCGCTATAAGCATTGCAGGTTAAATAACTTCTTCTGTTGTATCTGCCACAGGCATTTTTCCGCCTGCGGGCGAAATTCCAGCAGCGTTTCCTCCGCAGTCAAGCATAATATTCCGCGTTGCGCAGGTAGCCATGCTTCACAAGGGCATAATGATTAATGAATGCCCGCACGCTGTTCTCATGGTAGTCCCTGTAAAAAGCCTGTATTTTCGGATAGAGCGTTTCCAAATCTTTCTTAATCGCTTCCGCAAGTTGCAGTTTAGTCAGCAAAGCATGTTGCTTCTAATCATAAAAATCCGAAAACGATTTTAGGATATTCCTCTCTGTATCCATAGAAATAAAAGCAATAGAATTGATTTGAAAATTAATCTGAATTAGCGAAAATTTCGTTGCATCTTCTACCTACTCCAGCAAAAGATTACACCCCCGCAATTCCGCGCTATCCATTCTTCCCAGCACCTCAAATGAGCCGTCAGCGGAGCGTTTCCCAAGGTCATCCGTTTGCAGAAAAGAGCAGGAATGAATGTTCGCAAGGTCAATGATGTTGATGCCGCCCGTTGTTTCCTGAGGTAAAATCTCAAACGGGTCTTGCGCGTTGCGTATCAGCACCTTCATCCACGGGGGCGTTTTATAAATTCCGCCTCCCGTTGAATACGCTTGCGAGAGAAGCTCCGTCATGCCATATTCCGAATAAATCTTTTCCACTGCAAAATAGCGCATCAATGTTGAATGCAGTTCCGCCCGCGTCAGTTCCTTTCTTCTCCCCTTCATCCCGCCCGTTTCCAGAATGATGGTGTTGTTCAGGCGCAAAGGAAACTGTTCCGCAAAATCAAGCAGCGCAAACGAAACCCCCAGCAGCAAAGTTTTTTGCTGTTGCGCTTCCAGCGTTTTTAATCGTTCCGAAAGCGCAGCGTAATCATCCAAAAAAAATCCGCTCAAAGGATGCGCAGATTTTTTAATCAGCGCGTCCGCCATAAACACAAGCGAAGAATTTTTTCGTTCCAAATAAGAAGGCAGCAATGCAAGAATGCAATAGTCCGCAGCGCTGCCGAAAAACAATTCAAAGCAGTTCATACAACTCCTTTCATACAACTCCTTGTCCACAATAGAATGCCGCGAAGGAGTTTGTTGCGTAGTGCCGCTGCTCTCAAAAATGATTTCAGCAGTTGCTTTTTCAGTAATTACTTGATGGCTTTTAAAAAAACCAATAGGCAGAAAAGGAATTTTTTCTATTGAATCAATTTGCCCGATGTTTGTTTTCAGCAGCTGCAGATATTGCGCATATACAGGAACATGCGTTGCCTGAAAACGGAAAATCTCCAGTGCGCATTCGGCAAACTCCGCGCTGCTTTTCAATTCAAAAATCTTCTCCTTCCGGTGTGGTTGTGCGGCAATCATCTTGAAAAAGCGCGGATAATAATTTGGCTAATATTGTAGTTACTGTAGAAAAAATCCGTTGATGAAATTACGTCTATCTCGCTTGTTTGCTCTGTCCCTTTGCATGATGGCAAGTTGCATCAGCCCCCCCAATTATCCCATTGAGCCGGTAATCACCTTTGCATCCCTTTCCAGAACCGAAGTTGACCAGAAAGACACCGTTAGAATAAAAGTCGAATTTACTGACGGTGATGGCGACTTAGGCTTTGCTACGCAAGACACCCTCTGCAAGCTATGCAACCTCGATACATGCCTGGGTGGTGGGCGCAGCCTATTCCTCATTGACGACAGAGTCCCCCAATGCTTTACCGCTGTCTATCAAATTCCCGTAATACCCCCAAAGGGAAGTTCCGATGCAATCTCAGGAGAGATTGATTTCACCAGTCCCCCAATTTGTTGCATCAACGCAGGCTTCCCCTGTGTGCTTGACCCCGTCAAAATCCTTGATACCGTTTATTTCTCTGTTTTCCTCAGAGACCGTGCGGGCAATATCAGCGATACCCTCGCATTGCCCCCCATCATTATACGCTGCGACAGAATAGTGCAATAGATAAACCACTTCGGAAAATACGATTAGACCTCTTCTGAAAATGCAATTCTCTTTTTAGAGAAAGCCTATCTTATTTATGATACAGTTTGGACTCTCCTCTCCTTTGGAGAAGGGGGGTGAGGCGGTGCAAAAGAGCGCGTCACGCATTCTTTGCAGTTAAGTTGAAAGATATTCTTCCGAAGAAGTGTATTACTTCTCCTTAAACACCAGCGTTATCGGCACCCCTTTGAAGTCAAACCGGTCGCGCAGCGAGTTTTCAAGATAATTGCGGTAAGGCTCCTTCACATATTTCGGGTGGCTGCAAAAGAACGCAAACGTGGGCGTGCGCCCGTTCACCTGCGTAACGTACTTTATTTTTATCAGCTTCCCCTTTGTGGCGGGCGGAGGATATTTCGCAACGATTTCCTGCACCGTATCATTAAGCGCTGAAGTGGAAATCTTAAACTGCAATTTTTCATATAGCTTTATCGCCTCTTCAATCACGCGAAAGATGCGTTGCTTCTCCAACGCAGAGATGAACAGAATCGGCACATCAGTGAAAGGCGCGATACGCTCTTTGATTTTCTTCGTATAGGTATCAACCGTGTTTGTTTCTTTTCCCTCAATCAAATCCCACTTGTTCACCGCGATAATAATTCCCTTGCGTTTCTTCACCCCCATGCTGAAAATATTGATGTCCTGCGCCTCCATGCCCAGCGTAGCGTCAAGCAACAGCAAGATGATATTCGCATCATCAATCGCTTTGATTGCGCGAATCACGGTGTAAAACTCTAAGTTTTCATCCACCTTCGCGCGCTTGCGAATCCCTGCCGTGTCAATCAGCAACACGTCTTTATTAAACAAGTTGTAGCGCGTGTGAATGGAGTCGCGCGTAGTGCCTGCAATATCCGTCACAATATTTCTCGGCTCGCCCGCAAGCGCATTCAGCAGTGAAGACTTGCCCACATTCGGTCGCCCCACAATCGCAATGCGCGGAATATTTTGGTCCTTCTCCTCCTCCTCGTCTGTGGGCATCCGCTCGGTTACAGCATCAAGCAACTCGCCCGTGCCGCTGCCACTGATGGAAGAAACATTAAAATACTCCTTGAAGCCAAGACTATAAAACTCATTCGCGTCATACTGCCGCTCAATATTGTCCACCTTGTTAATCACAACAAGCGTTTCCTTTTTTGATTTGCGGAGCATCTTCGCAATGTCCAACTCCAACTCAGTGATGCCCACCTTCACGTCAACAAGAAAGAGAATCAGCGATGCTTCATCAATCGCTATCTGCACCTGCTGGCGGATTTCCTTCTCGAAAATATCTTCCGAATGCGCAACAAATCCTCCTGTGTCAATGATATTGAAATCCTTCCCCGACCAGTTCACCATGCCGTATTGACGGTCGCGCGTCACCCCGCTGATGTCGTCAACAATCGCCTGCCGCTCCCCTACCAGTCTGTTAAAAAGCGTGGATTTCCCCACATTCGGACGACCTACTATAGCAACGGTGTAACTCACTTTAAATGGATGATTTTAGATGGACGGTGGACGATTGATTTGCAAAGTTCGGGATTTAAGCGCAAGTTTTCTGTTTAGTGTTTACGGTTTATTGTTTTCAGTAAACTCCAAACTGGAAACTTCAAACTTCCGTCATTCGTAGCCAAAGCTTTTCAGCAGACGCTCGTCATCTTTCCAGTTGTCTTTCACTTTCACAAAGAGTTCGAGGTAAACTTTTTTACCGATTAATTCTTCAATGTCTTTGCGGGCTTCCATTCCCACTTTCTTCAGCGAGCTTCCCTTGTCGCCAATCAGAATTGCCTTCTGCGAATCACGCTCCACAAAGATTTCAGCCCGCATCCGGTCAATGTCCGTGCTTTCTTCATAAGTAGTCACCGCCACTTCGCATGAGTAGGGAATTTCCTGACGGTAGTTATTAAAAATCTTCTCACGAATGATTTCTGAAACAAAATAGCGCACATTTCTATCCGTCAATTCTTCTTTAGGATAATAAGGCGGATGTTCGGGAAGGCGCTTCAGAATATATTCGAGCAGCCCATCCACATTTGTTTTTTTGAGAGCCGAAACCGAAATGATTTCATCGAAAATATTTTCCTGCTGCCACTCTTTGATTTTGTTTTGTAATTCTTCCTCCTTAATCAGGTCAATCTTATTCAGAATAAGCGCTTTGGGAATTTTCAGCTTTTCGGCTCCCGCAAGAATACCTTTCAGGTCAGCGCTTTTTTCAAACACATCGGCAAGAAAGAGCAAAACATCTGCATCCTGAAAAGCTGTTTCCACGAAGCGCATCATTTTGTGATGCAGCTTGTATTTCGGGTCAAGGATAATTCCTGGCGTGTCGGAAAACACAATTTGATACGCATCATCGTTCAGCAACCCGATGATGCGGTGACGGGTGGTTTGCGCTTTAGGCGACACGATGGACAACCGCTCACCCAGCAATGCATTCATAAGGGTTGACTTACCGGTATTCGGTCTGCCGAGGATATTTACAAAGCCGGATTTATGCATAAACTCTATTAAATGAGAAATCCTCTGGCAAATGCTCAGAGGATTTCTCTTTGTAGCGGGGGCAGGACTTGAACCTACGACCTTTGGGTTATGAGCCCAACGAGCTACCAACTGCTCCACCCCGCGATATGGGGTGCAAATATACTTTCAAAACCTCAGTTTTTATACTTGTTAAAAATTTTTCTTTCCAGCCGTTCATGTTGCCTATTTTCCATCCTGCACTTTGCGCTGTTGGTTATCTGAATTATCAGCGCAGAAATTCCCGCTATTTTTCCGTTTTCAAAATATTCATGCTCAAAGACAATCGTTTTACTTCCACCAATGCGCTGTTTCTGGCGTTCATCGCCATCGCTTCCATCATCGGCATCAATCAATACACCTACGGGATGTATAATCATTTCATCTCCGTGCCATTCATCAAAAGCATCATAGACCCGAATCTTTACCCGAATGATTTTCTGATAGCGGAGAAAAAATATTTCTACACTTACTTCAATACAGTCTTTGCTTTTCTCTCAAAATCATTGCATGTTTCGCTTCCTGTTTTGTTCTTTATGTTTTACTGCGCTTCTCTTTATGCAACGCTCATCGCGATTTTCAAAATCTCCCTCACGCTCTTTGAAGAAAAAGCGGTTGCTTACTTTTCTGTCATCCTCCTGATTTTCTCTTTCTCCACGCTGGGCGACATTCGCACGGTGGAGAGTCTTTTCCTTGAGCGCACCTTTGTATTGCCACTGCTCCTGTTTGCGATTTATTCTTTTCTCCATAAAAAATTTGTGTTGACTTATGCTCTGGCGGGTATTGCGTTTCTGTTTCATCCGCTTTCAGCGGTATATGCGCTTGCCGGTATTTTTCTCTGCTCTGTTTTTTCGCTCAAAGAAATCGGTTGGAAAAGATTTGTCGCTTCGCTGATGTTATTAATTATCATCATCAGCCCGGTGTTGTATTTGAAAGTGCAAAGCCCGGCTCCTTCTCTGCAACTGTTTCATCCCGACCAGGAATGGCTTGATTTGTTGAGGCTGCGCTCCGCGCATCACATCTTTCCATTTATGTGGGGCATTCCCGTTATTACTCAAGCAGCTCTCTTTATTGCCGGATTTATCTTGTGCATGAAATACAAGCCTGACGCGTGGCATCATCGGGTGATAGTTATTTTTTGCGCTGCCGTTTTATTAATGTGTCTTGCGGGAACAATCTTCACCGAGTTCATTCCGGTTTCCATCATCGTGCAGTTCCAGTTGTTCCGCAGCTTTGTGTTCCTGATTTATTTCGGAATCATTTATTATGCGCATTATTTCTATCGTGAGTCAGGAAAGGTTTCTCCGCTGTCCGTTTTAACGCTGCTGCTCTTTGCATCCATTTTTTACAATGACAATCTCCCGAAGTTTGCAAGTTTCCTCTTGGTGTTGCTTGCGCTGTTTCCCAGTTATGGCATTGTTCAGAAATATTTGCCGGGGCAATTGAAGTTTTATTTTCCGGGGCTTCTCTGCCTGCTGCTTGGCTTGGGAATAGGAGGAGGCATTTTAAAAGGCAAATTCACAATTCAAACAGCGCAGGAAAAAAACTGGGTTGACATCCAGAATTGGGCAAGGAATAATACTCCAAAAGACGCTGCATTCATCATTGCCCCCAACTGGGAGGGCTTCCGCGTGGAAGGTGAACGCGCAGTTTATGGCGATTGGAAAGACGGCACCCAAATGTTTTTCAATCCTGCATTTGGAAAGGAATGGATGAGGCGCATGAAGATGCTGGGCTATGTTGACGACTCGCATTTACAAGAAACCTATCACGCGCTTGAACAGCCTGCCTTTGAAAAGATAGTTGCCGAATTAAGCGCCTACCCCGAAGTGTATGTAGTTGTGCTGACTGAAAAGAAAACATTGCCGCTTCCAGCGAAATATGCCAATGCGAAGTTCACGGTGTATGCATTGAAGTAACCGGAGTTTTCATTTTAATCGCTCCAGTTTCCCTTTGCGTTTGACGATGTTCTTGTAGTCCCACTGAATTTCTTTTGCTTTTTTAAGCCAGCGGCTCAAATCTTTTTTGTTTATCTGCCCAACGAAAGTGTAGCGCATTTCTGCTGCTTTGAAGCTGCCTTCATTTTGCAAACCGGATTCGTCAAATGATTGTCCACTCCAAAATAGCAGGCGAACACAATTTTTCAGTTTGCTGTATCCGGCAATCGGATTTCCGTCAAGAAACCAAACGGGGTGAGCATGCCAGATTTTATTTTCTGCTTCAGGCAAGTTGCGGGTTATCTCCGTGGCGAGCAGATTACAAATCGCTTTGTCTTCTTTTGCTTAAGCGTTATTATATGCTTGCTTGTCGCTGTGCATGTGTTTTAGTTATTCAACCCCCTTAGAAGATTGAAAGACCTTTCTTTATTCACGCTTCCAAGTCGCGTCCGGCAGCAAGCCAGCGCAGGAAGACTTGGAAGATCAAGGGGGAAAGTCGAAAGACTTTCCCCCATTTAAAACCACAAGAGTCCCTGCGGAACTCTTGCGATAACCGGAGGGTGTGAGAGCCTCACCCCGTCACCGACAGGTGGCGGGGCGGGCTACTCGATGGTGCGTTCGTGCTTCGTTTTTTATAGTCGGCATGAGAATTTAAGACCTATTTCTTTCACGAATGCGAAATCATCAATCCAGCGAATTCCCATATTGTCACAAACGTTTGGAATGGTAACAGGCTTTTTTGCATTTAGAGCAATAATTGGGTTTTCTTTAGTCACAACTGTTGCGTTCTTGTCCAAAGCATGAGAAATAACCCAAGGGTCGGCAAGTGACCTGATTTTTACATTGTCAACAAGCAGTTTATGTAATGGATTTGCTTGAATAATATTCTGCCAACACCTGATAACATTTTCTGTAGATTTTTAAACAGGTATGGAACTACGTTTTAGCCATGTTGAAAGGTCGTCTTCTGTTATTTCTTTATCGTCCGTAACAACAATTTCATTTTTTACCTCTTCTGCTATGAAAATTCGTCCTTGTTTGCCTAATTCATTCAGTATTTCCCAGTAGTCAGGACAAATTTCAGGGGCGTAATACTTTTGCCAAGCTTGAATGAGAACATTGGCATCTAAACAATAAATATGTGCCGTTGAACTCATTTGTATATCTGTGCTTCAAGTTTATGAAAGTTATTGGAAGGTGTTCCCAAAAGAAAACTTGCTTGTGTTGGTTGAACAAAACCGCTCCTTAAAGCATCAAGCACTACTTGCGTAAATAGTCTACTGTTTTTGTTTAATCGTAACAAATATGGATTTGGTCCACCTGGCTTTTCCTTCTGTTTTAATTTAAGAGCAGACTTTTTTTCTGCTTCTCTTTTTAAGAATGCTTGATAGTCAATTTCTGCTTGTCTTTTGAGAGTGTTATACTCTGAATTTGACACAAGTTGTAGGTTTAATGCCCTTACTAAAAAAGCAAATGAACTTACGCCAAGGTTTTTTGCCACTTTAAAAATTTCCTGAGAATTTCTAAAAACCTCTCTGTCAATATTTAAAATTACTTCACTCGGTATCAGAGCGTTTGCAGCAACCTCGTTGCAAAAAAGTTCTATCGGATTGAATTTGTTACGATTCACTAATTCAGGTTCAATTCCATTTGAAATTCCTGTTGCTGCAATCCAAATGTGTGCAAGTTCATGAACCAGTGTAAATAATTGTGGTGCATTCCAATCATCAGAATTAATAAAAATGAATGGAGCAAAGGGGTCAGCAATTGCAAAACCTTGTAATTCTTCTGAATCTAACTTCATTCGAGAGTGAATGAAACTTGTTCGAGATACAAAAAACCCATTGCTTTCAGCAGCATTAATCCACTCTCTGATTGGATTGTCGGACTTGTATTTAGCAGGGTTAACATTAAGTGTGGCTAATATATCATTTGCTACAAACTTTGGATTGTCTTTTATAGAAAATCTACCTACAAATGGCAGTTTTTCTTCATTGTTTTCCATATAAACATCACTAATCCATGCCTGTTTTTGTTGGATTTCTCGAATTATGAAAATTGAAGAAGTTGTAAGTTCTTTTGAGCCCGATTTTCTAAAATCTTGAAGTGGTTGGAAGTCTCTTGGAACTTCTGGTAAAAAAAACAAAGCGAACGGTCTTTTATATGCTTTTGCAAGTATTTGTGCCTGTCTGATTGTAGGCTGGATAGTTCCATGTTCCCACTCTTTCAACTTTTCAATAGTTAATTTAGGGATTTTGGCAGCAGCAGTTTCTTCGGTTATTCTTGCCGATTCTCTTGCCCATTTTAGCACATTTGGTGTTATAAAAGCTTTGTCTGCCATAGCGGTGTCGAAGATACAATTTTCAAAGTCGTTTTAGTCAAAATACAAAAATTTCAAGGTTGCACGGTCGTTAATAGCATGACGCACAACTTGTTTAGAGACTGTTTAAAAATAGATAACCCCACAATATGAGGTTAAAAAAATAGCTGTTGGACGTTGCAACTTGAATGTTGCGGCTTAATGATTGAGTTCACCAAAACCAAATCATTATGACAGCCTATTCCACAAACATCAGCAACAGCCAATGGCAAGTTATCTCAAAATTTCAGGATTCCGACAGAAAGAGAAAATATGAATTACGTGAAGTCATCAATGCGGTTCTCTACTTGGTAAAGACAGGCTGCCAATGGCGTTTATTACCTGCTGACTTTCCAAAATGGCAGATAACTTTCTATTATTTCAATACCTGGAAGAAGCAGGGAATTTGGAAGCAAATTCATGATGAATTAGTAAAGAGGACACGCAAGAAAGCCGGAAGGAAGGCATCTCCAACCGCAGGCATTATTGATTCGCAATCCGTGAAAGGAACATTCGTCAGTTGTCAAAGTAAGGGCTACGATGCAGGGAAAAAGATAAAAGGCATCAAGCGGCATATTCTGGTTGACACCATGGGTTTGGTGTTAGCCGTTATCATTCATAGCGCATCCATACAGGATAGAGGTGGTGCTGTATTGGCCATTCAATGTTTGAAACAGAAGTGGAAAAACATCAAGATTATCTTTGCCGATGGCGGATACATGGGTGCATTAATCAAAGACATCAAGCAACAATTTAAAATCACACTTGAAATTATAAAGCGAAACGAGTTGCATGTATTTAAAATACTCCCGAAATGATGGATTGTGGAAAGAACATTTGCATGGATAGACGCGAATCGAAGAAACTCAAAATATTATGAACGTCTGGATGACACCGGAACCGCCATGGTTTATATCTCCTCCATGCGGGTAATGCTTAATCGTTTGTGATATTTTATAATCTTAAACAGTCTCTTACACTTGAACCTCATACCCCCCTCCAACTTCCACTGTTCCCCAAAAGAAGATGTTTAGTGGAAACTAAAATGCCCGCACAACTTCCGGTGTCCCCCCCAAAATACATCTTCTTTTTCACCCATTCAAATACCATTTTCGTAAGCAGAGAAAAACCAGAAGCGCGATAACCAGCCGGATTATTCTCTTAACCCAAACAGGTAACCGGAGAACTGTCAGGATTTTTCTCTTAGCCCAAACAGGTAGCGCGACAACTGTCAGGATTATCCACTTAATCAGGACAGGTAACCGGAGAACTGTCAGGATTTTTCCCTTAACCCGATCAGGTAACCGGAGAACTGTCAGCATTATTTCCTTAACGCGAACAGTGAACACGACAACCGGCAGGATTAATCTTCTCCCTCTTCTTTCTCCGGCAAGCTCACAACCTTTTTTATACTGATGCATAGTAATAGTGTATTCATTTTATTTCATCTTTCATTCCCGCAAAAGGATTTTAGTATGATACGCATCAAAACCTCCAGTTTCACTGACCTGAAGCCTACCGATCTGGCAATGTCGGCACAGCAAAACGTGGATGCCGTTTCCTCCCAGCCCGAGTTTGCGGGCATTACACCGCTTCCTGCTGAAGTTCAAAATTTTATTCGTGACCTGAATGAAAAGATTGCGCTGGCTGCGCACGGCACGAAAATTCAAAAAAACGAGCGGAATGCGGCAAAAAGCATTTTACTTTCCTGCCTCGCGAAGTGGAGCAATTTTGTGTTGATGAAAGCCAATGCAAAAGCGAGCGAACAAGAGCAACTGCGCATTGTGCATGCTGCCGCATTTGTGCCCATTACGCGCGGCAGCAGCATCGGAGCGCTTTCAGCCGTAAAGAATCCGCGCGCAAAAACTCTTTCGCGCGCCATCGCCATTTCATGGCGGGCTTTACCGGGCGCCCATTCTTATCAGGTGTTGAAAACAGGGGGCTATGCTAATGAAAATTCCGTTTGGACGGAGGTGCAGATTACAACGCGCGTGCGCATCACGATGCCCAGCGCCCCTGCTGAAATTGTATCGTTCATCATCTATCCCTTAGGCACAGCCGGAAAGGGAACAGGCTCAACCATCGTTACCTGCCTTGCCGGATTATAGCTTGCAATAAAGTTTTCCTTTTTTTTACTTTGAGGGTAAAAAGCAAAACAGCCTCCGAACGCGAATTCCGGGGGTTGTTGTGTTTTTTGGGGGGCAGGGCGGCAGGTCAGCCTGAGCTTGTCGAAGGGTGGTGATTGCCCGCGCCATGCTTTGGTAAACTCAGCATGACGGCTCACACTCAAACTGTGTAACTACCAAAAAATTCTCCCGCCTTGCCTTTTTAGATTGCGTCTAAATAAGCTACCTTTGCCAAAATACCGAGCAATAGGTATTTACGCGATGTCAGAGGATTTAAAAACGATTGAACGCGCCACCACGAGCGACTACAAATACGGCTTCTACACCGATATTGAGGCGGATGCGATTCCCAAAGGGCTGAGCGAAGAGGTGGTGCGGCTGATTTCCAAAAAGAAAAACGAGCCTGAATGGATGCTTCAGTGGCGGCTGAAAGCCTATCGCGCATGGCTGGAAATGAAGGAGCCGGATTGGGCGTATGTGCATTATCCTGCCATTGATTATCAAAACATCATTTACTATTCAGCGCCTAAGAAAAAGCCGGAGTTGAAAAGCCTTGACGAGGTTGACCCTGAATTACTTTCGACTTTTGAGAAGTTGGGCATTTCGCTGGCGGAGCAAAAGCGCCTCACCGGAGTTGCTGTAGATGTGGTGATGGACAGCGTTTCCGTGAAAACGACTTACAAAGAGGAGCTTGCGAAAAAGGGTATCATCTTCTGCTCGTTCAGCGATGCGGTGCAGGAACATCCTGATTTGGTGAAGCAATACTTAGGCTCTGTGGTGCCGCATACGGATAATTTTTTCGCTGCGCTGAATGCTGCGGTGTTCAGCGATGGCTCGTTTTGTTATATCCCGAAAGGTGTTCGTTGCCCGATGGAACTGTCAACGTATTTCAGAATCAATGCCGCCAACACGGGGCAGTTTGAGCGCACGTTAATCATAGCGGATGATAATAGCTACGTGAGCTATCTCGAAGGCTGCACCGCACCGATGCGCGATGAAAACCAGTTGCACGCTGCAGTAGTTGAATTGATTACGCTGGATAATGCCGAAATAAAATATTCCACCGTGCAGAATTGGTATCCGGGCGACAAGAATGGAAAGGGCGGCATCTACAACTTTGTGACGAAGCGCGGCATCTGCAAAGGCGCGAATTCAAAAATTTCGTGGACGCAGGTGGAAACGGGTTCTTCGATTACATGGAAATATCCGAGTTGCATTTTGAAAGGCGATAATTCCATCGGTGAATTTTATTCGGTTGCCGTTACAAATAATTATCAGCAGGCTGACACGGGCACGAAGATGATTCATCTCGGAAAAAACACGCGCAGCCGCATTGTGTCAAAAGGAATATCATCGGGGCATGGCAACAACAGCTATCGCGGGTTGGTGCGGGTGAGTAAGAATGCTGAAAAAGCCTATAACTTCTCGCAATGCGATTCGCTGCTGATTGGCGACCGATGTGGTGCTCACACGTTTCCTTATTTGGAAATCAATAACGCCACCGCAAAGGTGGAGCATGAAGCAACAACCTCAAAAATCGGGGAAGACATCATGTTCTATTGCAACCAGCGCGGGCTTTCAACAGAAGAAGCGGTGAACCTGATTGTGAACGGCTATTGCCGTGAAGTATTCAAACAACTGCCGATGGAATTTGCAGTGGAAGCGCAGAAGCTGCTGGCGGTAAGTTTGGAGGGGTCGGTAGGATAAGAATAGTCGCGGGTCTGCGGGTCACGAGTTGCGAGTCAAGGGGGGAATTGTAAAAAGTAACATTGAGTATAAAATATACAGGATAAAAAAACAACCCGTGACTCGCGACTTAAAAAGGTATGAGCAAGATTGAGAGAATAGAAGATTTAATAATCTGGCAGAAAGCAAGGGAGTTGAATAAGATGATTTACGATATTACAAAAGAGGAAAGGTTTTCAAAAGATTACGCGCTTAAAGACCAAATCCGCAGAGCGAGCATCTCTGTTGCTTCAAACATTGCTGAAGGTTTTGAAAGAATGGGAGATGGAGAGTTTAAATATTTTCTGAGCGTGGTAAAAGGTTCGCTCGGTGAATTGAGAGCGCAACTTTATTTAGCGTTGGATACGGAATATATCTCGAAGGAAGTTTTTGATCGGCTGAATAATTTTTCTGTGGAACTCTCCCGCATGATAGGAAGTTTCATTTCCTATTTACACAACTCAAATAAACCCAAGACTCGTGACTCGCAGATCCGCGACTCGCGACTAAAACAATAAAAGATGTTACAAATAAAGAATCTGAAAGTAGAAGTTGATGGGAAAGAAATCATAAAAGGTTTGAGCTTGACGGCAAATCCTGGTGAGATTCATGCCATCATGGGTCCGAATGGTTCGGGAAAAAGTACGCTTGCTGCGGCTCTCTCGGGACGCGATGGCTATGAAGTGACGGACGGTGAAATCATTTTTAAGGGGAAAAACTTGCTTGAACTCTCCCCTGAAGAACGCGCGCGCGAAGGCGTGTTTCTTGCGTTTCAATATCCTATTGAAATTCCCGGTGTAAGCATGGCGAATTTTATGAAAGCCTCTGTGAACGAAATTCGCAAGCACAACAACTTACCCGCGTTGAATGCGGTTGAGTTTCTGAAGACAATGAAAGAGAAAATGAAGTTTGTGGAGATTGATGAGAAGTTGATTTCACGTTCCGTGAATGAAGGGTTTTCAGGCGGTGAAAAGAAACGCAATGAAATCTTTCAAATGGCGATGCTCGAACCAAAGCTTGCCATTCTTGATGAAACAGATTCAGGATTGGATATTGACGCGCTGAAAGTTGTTTCAACCGGAGTGAACAAACTGCGCAATGCAGAAAACATCTTCATCGTCATCACCCACTACCAACGCCTGCTTGATTATATCGTGCCTGATTTTGTGCATGTCTTATTTGACGGCAAGATTGTAAAAAGCGGAGAGAAAGGGCTTGCCTTGGAGTTGGAAGAAAAAGGATATGATTGGATTAAGAAAGAAGTTGCTGCATAGTCGAGAGTCTGCGAGTCACGAGTCAATGCAATAATTTACAGAAGAAAAAAAGAGTGAATACTATTTCAACAAAAAACACAACCCGCGACCCGCGACTCGCTGACTCGCAGACATTGCTGCGCAATGAAGCGCTTGCCGCATTTCAGAAACTCGGCTTTCCCACCACGAAAAATGAAGATTGGAAATACACCAACGTAATGCCAATGGTGAAAAACGGGTTTGAGCCTGTTACTGCAAAACCTGAATTGAAAAGTGAGTTGCATCTTGATACTATTGACCGCCTGAAAGCAAATCGTTTGGTATTTGTTGACGGTTGGTTTAATGAAAATTTTTCTGAAATTCTTGATGACAAGGCGCATCTCGTTATCAGCCCGATGTCGCGGCAGCAGGAGAACAATGCGCTTATCGGGCAGTATCTCGGAAAGCAATCCAATCAACGGCAGGATGGATTTTCGACATGGAACACCGCGCACTTTCAGGATGGCGCGTTTATCAGCATTCCTGACAATGTTGTGTTGGAGCATCCCGTGTTGCTCTATTCTATTTCTACCGGAGCCACACAGGGAAAAGTAATTGCGCCCCGCAACCTCGTGGTTGCCGGGAAGAACAGCCAAAGCTCGGTGGTTGTATGCTACCAAAATCTTACGGATGCAAAAACGATTACCGACACCGTTACTGAATTATTTGTAATGGAGAATGCGCGCTTAGATTATATCAAGATTCAATCGCGCACAAACGGCTACTCGCATATTGGAAATGTGTTTGTAAATCAGCAGGCAAACAGCCGCTTCAACTCGTGGACGATTACATTGGGCGGTGATTTGATTCGCAACAATCTGAACGTGCAACTGAATGGCGAAAACTGCGAAACGAATCTTTACGGGTTGTATGTTGTATCCGGCAAAGACCATGTTGATAATCATGTAACTGTTGACCACGCGCAACCGCATTGCTTCAGTAATCAATTGTATAAAGGGTTGCTGAACGGCTCATCAAGCGGGGCTTTTTGCGGACGCATTCTTGTGCGGCAGGATGCGCAAAAGACAAACGCTTTTCAATCCAATAAAAACATTTTGCTCTCCGATCAGGCGACTGTCAACTCAAAACCGCAGTTGGAAATTTTTGCCGATGATGTGAAATGCACACACGGTTCCACTTCCGGGCAAACGGATGAGGAGGCAATATTCTATTTACGCTCACGCGGCATCAGCGAGCAGCACGCTAAAAACATTCTGCATCACGCCTTCGCGTGGGAGGTGATTGAAAAAATCAGCAACCCGGAATTAAGGGAGTATCTCTCCTACTCGCTGATGATTGCGCTGAACAGGTAGTTTCAATTCGTAATTTCACCCTCAAAAATCAGTGAACAAAAATCGCTTTCTTCTTTTTCTATTTCTCCTTGCTGCCTTCCCCTTTTGGAAATTCATTTCCCACAAGCACCACAAACCACTCACTGATTCCCCCTACGGTAGCGGCACATCTGAAAATGCAGATGCTTATGAGCAATACCAATTCAACCGTTTGCACAATCCAGCAACCGGAACAATTCCAAATGAAATCAGAAAAAAAGAACTCGCCTTTGCCGCAACACTCCCACAAGACAACAGCCGTTCCGAAACATGGCAGTCACGCGGTCCCTACAACGTAGGCGGCAGAACACGCGCCCTCGCCCTTGATGACATGGATGAAAATAAAATTCTTGCCGGACAAGTAACTGGCGGTATGTGGCGCAGTGATGATGGCGGTGCAAGTTTTGTGAAGACAACAACAGCGCAGCAATTGCACAGCGTTACCTGCGTAGCGCAAGATACCCGCACAGGAAAAACCAACGTGTGGTATTATGGCACAGGCGAATCCTATGGCATCGTAAATGCTGCGGGATTTTCTTCCCAATTCAGCGGTGATGGCATTTTTAAATCAACCGATGGCGGCAATTCCTGGAGCCAACTTCCTTCAACAGTTTCCAATACACCTGCCACGCGCTTTCAAAAAAGAGATTTCGATTTCGTGTGGGAAATCGTTACTGACAAAACAAACACAACGGAAGATGAAGTTTATGCTGCTGTTGTAAATGGTATTTGGCGCAGCATTGATGGCGGAAATACATGGGATGCCGTATTGGGATTGGATACAACTATAAACGGAATTTCAGAATACACAGATATTGCAATTACAAGCACGGGAATTTTATATGCAACAGTCAGCAGCGAAACGCCAACAAAAGGAATCTGGCGCAGCGCTGACGGCATCAACTGGACGCGCATCACGCCCGCAGGATTTCCCATAAGCTATAATAGAATTGAAATCGGCATCGCGCCCTCTGATGAAGCACAGGTATTCTTCATCGCTGAAACTCCAAGCAGCGGAGCAACGGGACACAACCTCTGGAAATATAAATTCGTGAGCGGTGATGGCAGCGGTGCGGGCGGTGCGTGGTTAAACCGCACTGCAAATATTCCCAACGATAATTGCACGGGCTTCTACACATTTGATTTTGCAAAATTCAGTTCGCAGAGTTCTTATGATTTGTATGTTGCGGTGAGTCCTGCCGATACGAATCTTGTTTTTCTTGGCGGCACAAATATCTATCGCTCGCTCGATGGATTCACTACGCCTGCTTACAGTTGGATTGGCGGCTATCAATGCGACACGGCAAAAGTTTCCAACTACATTTATCCGAATCATCATCCCGACCAGCACAAATTGTTATTTCTTCCTTCGGATAATAATGTGGCAATTTCTGCAAGCGATGGAGGCGTAATAAAAACGCAAAACATCCTTGCTGATTCTGTTTCGTGGGAAAATCTCAACAACAATTACAACACCGGGCAATTTTATACTTGCGCCATTGAGCCGGGAAACACAACGAATGAAATGCTAGTGGGCGGCTTGCAAGACAACGGAACATTTCTTACGAACACGCTCGATTACACCACAAACTGGAAACATTCTTTTTATGGCGATGGCGGCTATTGCGCTATCACGCGCAACCGCACTAATTATTATCTCAGTTGGCAAACAGGCAAAGTGTTCAAGTTCGATATCAGCGATGACGGCACGGTGAACAACCTCACCCGCATTGACCCGCAAGGTGGCGGCAGCGCGTATCTATTTATTAATCCATTTATTCTCGACCCAACGAACGACAGCATCATGTATCTCCCTGCCGGAAGAACTATTTGGCGCAATGACGACCTCACTACAATTCCGCTGCTGGGTGATGAATACAATACGATTTCCACCGGATGGAATAAGCTGAACGGCACAAGCACAGGCATTGGGTTCACCGCGCCCTCCATCACCACGCTTGACATTAGCGAAGCAAATCCGCACATCCTCTATTTCGGAACAAGCAATGCGAAAGTGTATCGCCTTGACAGTTGCCGCACGAACACAACCCAGAAGGTGGATATTTCAGGAGCGAATTTTCCTGCGGGCGCGTATGTGAGTTGCGTGGAACCTGACAGATTGAATGCAGGGAATGTGCTTATTACATTTTCCAACTACGGCATTCCAAGTATTTTTCACACTACTGATGGCGGCACATCATGGAGCGATGTGAGTGGTAATCTTGAAGAGAATCCCGATGGCAGCGGAAATGGACCTTCTGTTGCATGGACGCATATTTATAATGACAGCGTTACGGTAAAATATTTTGCCGGTACAAGCATCGGATTATTTTCCACCACACAATTAGATGGCGCAAACACCGTATGGACGCAGGAAGGCGCAACCTCCATCGGCAACGTAGTGATTAACATGATAACCTCGCGCGTCTATGATAACAATATTGTAGTGGCAACGCATGGCAACGGCATTTACTCCAACAAATATTTTGAGCCGACAACCGTGCGCGAAAATGCGTTGACAAAAATTGATTCCAAGTTGTTTCCAAATCCCTTCACCGAAAACATTTCTATCGAACTCAATTTGAAACAACCCTCCTCCTTGCTCGTGCAGGTGTTTGATTTGAACGGAAGAATCATTGCAACAATTGCCGATAAAAAATCTTTCAGCGGGAAAGAAGTGTTTCAGTGGCGCGGTGGGAATTGCGCGGCAGGAGCTTATCTGCTGGTGATTCAGCAGGGAAAGAATAAGTTCTCGAAAAAAATAATGAAACTGTAACTTGTTTCTATCTTTCAGCCATGACAAAACCCGAACTTATCACCGTGCTTACAACAGAGCTAAAAGCGTTGCAAACCACGCTTCAGCAAACAACGAATGAAGCATTCTTCAAGAAGCCCGACCACAAATGGTCTGTTGCTGAAAACGTGCAGCATCTGCATTTGTCCGCCCGCCCGCTGAACCTTGCTTTTTCGTTGCCGAAAATTATCCTTCGGTTTTTCGGAAGTGCATACCGTAAATCATATCCGTATGATGAGATTGTGAAGCGCTATCAGCAATTGCTGAAAGATGGCGCGGTTGCCACAGGCGCTTATGTTCCGAGAGGTATTCCTGTAAAAGGCGATAAAGAAAAAATTATCGCCCGCTTCAGCAACACACACGAAACATTAATGAGCAAAGTGCAAAGCCTGCGCGAAGAAGATTTAGATAATTATTTTCTGCCGCATCCGCTGCTCGGAAAAATTACAATACGCGAAATGCTCTATTTCACGATTTATCACATCAGCCATCATCACAAGATTGTGAAAGAACGGGCATAACATTCTGCCTTCTGCTTATTTTTGGTGTACGGAAATTATGAAAGCCGCCATTCTTACCATCGGTGATGAAATCCTCTACGGGCAAACGGTAAATACAAATGCAGCGTGGATGGGCATCCAGCTTGCGCAAATCGGTGTGCGCGTGTATGAAACGCTCGTTGTTTCCGATGAAGAAGCGCACATCCTCAAAGGACTGAATCACGTGAAAGAAGTGGCTGACCTCATTCTTATCACAGGCGGTCTCGGACCCACGAAAGATGATGTCACCAAAACTGCGCTCTGTAAATTCTTCAATGTGGGATTGAAACCAAACCCTGTTATTCTTAAAGTGCTGGAAGATTTTTTTTTAAAGCGGGGATTGCCGATGCTGGAGAATAATATTCAGCAGGCAAACTTGCCGGAGAACTGTCTTGCGTTGCGCAACGCAAAGGGAACCGCATGGGGCATGTGGTTTGTAGATTGGGGCAAAGTGTTTGTTTCCATGCCGGGCGTGCCGTATGAGATGAAGCAAATCATGACCGATGAAGTGATTCCAAAAATCAAAGAAACATTTTCCTTACCAGTCATCATTCACAAGCATATTCTCACAGCCGCCATTCCCGAATCGTTTCTTTCAGAGAAGTTAGAGCCGTTTGAAGCGGAACTTCCTGCCGATATTAAACTCGCATATCTTCCATCAGCAGGAAAAGTAAAGCTGCGGCTCACAGGCGCGGGTGACGACAGAGCAATTCTCGAACAACGCATCAGCGAGCAGGCGGAAAAAATAAAAGTCCTAGCTGGAAAATATATTTACGGCTATGACAATGATGAATTTGAAGCGGCAGTAGGAAAAATATTGCAAAAGCAGGGCAAAACGATGAGCACCGCTGAAAGCTGCACGGGCGGCTACATTGCACATTTGATTACTTCCGTGTCAGGTAGTTCGGCATATTTTAAAGGCTCGGTTGTGCCTTATGCAAACGAAGTGAAGCGAAATATTCTTGGGGTGCGTGAAGCTACACTGAATGAACACGGAGCCGTGAGCGAACAAGCAGTGATTGAAATGCTGCGCGGAGTAACTGTTGAACTGAATACTGATTTCGGCATTGCAGTTTCGGGCATTGCAGGTCCCGGTGGAGGCACGCCAGAAAAGTCTGTGGGAACTGTGTGGGTGGCGGTAGGTTCGGCAGAAAACTTCAAAACGAAAATGTACAACTTCCCCGGTAGCCGCGAGCAAAATATTGAGTGGACAGCAGTAGTCGCGCTGGAGATGTTGCGCAAGTATTTGATTGATTCGTTGATTTGATAATCCGGTGATTCGGTAATTTGATTGATTAGATTTACACCCTGATTGCAAGGTGCTAGCAGCACTAAATAGAAACAGCTAAATTTTAATTCCTAATTTGTAATTTTTAATTCAGAAAGATGCCCCAGGTAGAAATCGTGATGCCCAAATTGGGCGAGAGCATTATGGAAGCCACCATTCTCAAGTGGCTCAAGAAAGAAGGCGACCGCATTGAACTTGATGAGCCTATCATTGAAATCGCCACCGACAAGGTTGATTCTGAAGTGCCTTCTACCGAAGCCGGTATTGTAGTGAAGTTGCTTTACAAAGAAGGCGATGTAGTACAAATCGGAAAGCCATTTGTTGTGATTGATAAAGAAGGCGCATCAACCCCCGCGCCTGCGCATGAAGAAAAAGTATTCGCAGTAGTCAACACTTCTACAGCCCCCGTTTCAAAAACAGAATACGCTCAACACACCACGCTCAACACACCACGCTCAACACCCTCCAATGGGGAAGACCGTTTCTATTCCCCGCTCGTGCTGAATATCGCCCGTAATGAAGGCATCAGCATGACCGAATTGGAGCGCATGCCCGGCACCGGCAGAGGCAACCGCGTTACCAAAAAAGACATTATCGCTTTTGTTGATTCCCGCTCGTCACGTCCCGCAAAAGTTGAACAAGTCGCATCACCAATCACACAAACCGCTACACCTCACCCTCCCTCCTCCACCCTCCACACCCAAAACACTGAAATTATCGAACTTGACCGCATGCGCAAACTTATCATGGAGCACATGGTGCGTTCTAAAAACACCAGTGCGCATGTCACTTCTTTTGTCGAAGCTGATGTTACCGCGATGGTGCAATGGCGCGACAAAGTGAAAGACAAATTTCAGGAGCGCGAAAAAGAAAAAATCACCTTCACCCCTCTCTTCATCGAATGCGTCATCAAAGCGCTCAAAGATTTTCCGCGCATCAACGCATCCGTGGATGGTGACAAGTTAATCGTGAAACGCGACCTCAATATCGGCATGGCAACTGCGCTTCCTTCGGGCAACCTGATTGTTCCCGTTATTAAAAATGCAGACTATTATAATTTGGTTGGCTTAACGAAACAAGTAAATCGTCTTTCAGAAAATGCGCGCACCAACAAACTCACTCCCGCTGACATTGAAGGCGGCACATTCACATTAAGCAACGTGGGCGTATTCGGCAACCTCATGGGCACACCCATTATCAACCAGCCCCAGCTTGCTATCCTTGCCACCGGAGCCATTAAGAAAAAACCCGTTGTAATTGAAACTTCCTCTGGCGACTCCATCGCCATCCGCAACATGATGTTCCTCTCGCTCTCGTATGACCACCGCGTGATTGACGGATTCCTCGGAGGCTCATTCCTCAGGCGCGTGGCTGATTATCTGGAAGCCTTTAATCCCGAGCGGGAATATTGATTAATTAAGAATTAATATTTACGAATTAGGAATGAAAAAGCAAATTTGTGATTCCTCATTCTCAATTCCGAATTGATTTTGGCGCGTACTGACTTTGTTTCTTCAACACATTAATTGATAGTCCGCCCGGATGAATCCCCGCCAGCCTACCCGTTTCAAACGGATACGTTCGGGCGGGAATGATTTTGTCGGGATGGCATTCGGACGGGCGCTCACGGAAAGAAGAAAACAGTATCTGTAAGATAAGTCAGTTTACATCAGGCTTATTCAGGTTCCTGAGTTTTACAATTTCACTGGTTTTCTTTTTCTCTGATTGTTTGGGATTCTCAATACCTTCTGATAAAACATTCTCTCTGCGCGTGAAAGCATGGAGGATGTCATGGAATTGGAAAATCAGCATCTCGGGAATATGTGTAATACTTTCTTGCTCATGGAGGGCTTTCATGATTACCTGTCGCATCCACCAGATTGCATAGAGGCGAAAACTTACCATCTTGCTTTCATCAAAACGGTGCGCAGCTTTCAGCAAGCCGATTTTTGCATGGAGCATCAACTCGTTGGTCGGCAATACTTCATTTATATATTTAGCGACAACAGTGTCTAAGAGTTTGGAATAAGAATCTGAAAGCTCAGGAAATGCCGATAAGTCGCCCGACTGAAAACGCGCGCATAATTCCAAATCAAGAGCGGGAGATTTTTCCTTCCTTCCTATGATTTTTTTTCGGGTAAATAATTTTTTTATGATGCGCATAGATTGAGGGTGAAAAGAATGTACGGCTACATCATCCGGAAGTTTCACAATAGCCCCGACCTTCAGGTCGGGGTTAAGAGCCGATGCTAAGACTATTAAGGGCTTCAGCCCTTTTTGTGCTGTGAATAACTGCCGAAATCCTGCATTGCAAAGCGGGTAATTTTACTATTCGTGAAAGCCAAACAATGCACACGCACCTGTGTATTAAGCAGGGCAAGGCTTCAAGGCTTACCAACCTGAATAGGCTATCATTGTAAACTTGGTAGTTGTCATTGCGGACTTGTTCCGCAATCCACTTTTCAAGGACATGCCCGAATCCCGCATGTGCGGGAGCATGACACACTAACAACCAACAACTATCAACTGACAACTAACATGAGTGCAACATACACGGAAGACAACATTAAATCCCTTGATTGGAAGGAGCATATCCGCCTGCGCCCGGGGATGTATATCGGTAAGTTGGGCGATGGCTCTGCGCCTGATGATGGTATTTACGTGCTGCTGAAAGAAACCGTTGACAACTGCATTGACGAGTTCGTGATGGGAAATGGGAAAAATGTGGACATCGCAATCAAAGACAGAACCGTTACCATCCGCGACTATGGGCGCGGCATTCCGTTGGGCAAAGTGATTGACTGCGTTTCCGTAATCAATACGGGTGCGAAATATGATACGAAGGCGTTCAAGAAATCAGTCGGGTTGAATGGCGTGGGAACGAAAGCGGTGAATGCGCTCTCCATTTATTTTAAGGTAGAAGCATTCCGCGAAGGGAAAGCAAAACAGGCTGAGTTTGAACGAGGGGAGATTACGAAGGATTATAAAATACAGGATAGCACACAGCGTTCGGGAACTAAAATCACGTTTATTCCCGATGAAAAGATGTTTCACAACTTTCAGTATCGCATGCAGCATGTGGAGCGCATGTTGTGGAACTATGCTTACCTCAACCCCGGGCTTACCCTCAATTTCAACGGACAAAAATTTTACTCTGAAAACGGCTTGAGTGATTTGCTGAAAGCGAATCTGTCGGAGGAAACGCTGTATCCCATCATTCACATTAAAGACGAAGACATTGAATGCGCGATAACGCATATCAATTCTTATGGCGAAGAATATTATTCCTTTGTAAACGGGCAGCACACCACGCAGGGCGGAACGCATCAAGCTGCTTTCCGCGAAGCGTATGTAAAGACAATTCGTGAGTTTTATAAAAAAGAATATGACGCAGTGGACATTCGCGGTTCGATTGTCGCAGCTATCGCGGTGAAGGTGATTGAGCCGGTGTTTGAATCGCAAACCAAGACTAAACTTGGCTCGCTGGAAATCGAACCGGGCGGCACTTCAATGAAGACGTTCGTAAACGATTTTCTCAAAAAGCATCTCGACAATTATCTGCATCAGCATAAAGATGTGGCAGACGCGCTGGAGAAAAAAATCCTGCAAGCGGAAAGAGAACGTAAAGAATTATCGGGCATTCAAAAGCTCGCCCGCGAACGCGCCAAGAAAGCAAATCTGCATAACAAAAAACTGCGCGATTGCCGCATTCACTACAATACAAACGATGACCGCAACAAAGAATCCACCATCTTCATCACTGAAGGAGATTCCGCTTCCGGCTCGCTCACTACAGCGCGTAATGTTTCAAGTCAGGCTGTGTTCAGTTTGCGTGGAAAGCCGCTCAACTGCTACGGCTTAACGAAAAAGATTGTGTATGAAAACGAAGAGTTCAATTTGTTGCAAGCGGCATTGAATATTGAAGACGGCTTGGATGAATTGCGCTATAATAATATTGTCATCTCCACCGATGCTGATGTGGACGGGATGCACATTCGCCTGTTGCTCATCACGTTCTTCCTGCAATTCTTTCCCGATTTGGTAAAGAACAATCATTTGTATGTGTTACAAACTCCGCTGTTCCGCGTGCGTGACAAAAAGGAAACTTTCTATTGTTATAATGAAAAGGAAAAGCAGGAAGCGATAAAGAAATTGAAAGGCAAACCAGAAATCACACGATTTAAAGGCTTGGGAGAAATTTCACCCGATGAATTCAAACAATTCATTGGCGAGGATATACGCTTAGAGCCTGTTACAATCGGGCTCGAAGAGAAGGTGCAGCAGTTGCTTGATTTCTATATGGGAAAAAATACGCCTGAACGACAGGATTTTATCATACAGAATTTGAAAATTGAAAAACTGGCGGTGGAAGAAGCAGCGGTAGCGTAGGCTGGCGCGCTTGCTGTCACCCTGAGCGAAGTCGAAGGGTGGGCGCAGGCTTCACCATGATTCGATAAACTCAGCATGACTTAAAACAATGACAAATAAAGAAAATCAAAATCCGGAAGAAACAAACGGACATGACCCGGAAATGAATGGGAATGGAAACGGTCATTTGCAGAATGTGATCCAGGTTTCCGGAATGTATAAGGAATGGTTCCTGGATTACGCATCGTATGTAATTCTCGAACGCGCGGTTCCGCATATCAATGATGGTTTGAAGCCCGTGCAGCGCAGAATTTTACATTCGCTCTATGAAATGGATGACGGACGTTTCCACAAAGTGGCAAACGTCATTGGCAACACAATGAAATTTCACCCGCATGGAGATATGTCCATTGGGGATGCATTGGTGCAATTAGGTCAAAAGAACTTGTTGCTCGACATGCAGGGCAACTGGGGAAACATTTATACAGGCGATGGCGCAGCCGCTTCACGTTATATTGAAACTCGCCTTTCGAAGTTTGCGCTTGATGTTGTCTTCTACCCGAAAACTACCGAGTGGCAAGCATCATATGATGGTCGCGCAAAAGAACCGATTACACTTCCGGTAAAGTTTCCGCTCGTGCTTGCGCATGGCGCGGAAGGTATCGCAGTAGGATTAGCATGTAAAATTCTTCCACACAATTTCATCGAACTGATTGACGCTTCGATAAAAATACTGAAAGGCAAGAAGCCGAAAATTTATCCTGATTTTATCACAGGTGGTTTGGCTGATTTCAAAGATTATAATGATGGTGAGCGCGGTGGAAGAATTAAAGTGCGCGCGCGTATTAAAGAATTAGATAAGCGCACACTTGTTGTAACAGAAATTCCATTCGGCACCACAACGCTTTCGTTGATTGATTCCATTCTCAAAGCAAATGACAAGGGGAAAATCAAAGTGAAGAAGGTGGAAGATAACACGGCTGAGTTCGTGGAAGTCATGATTCACCTTGCTCCCGGATCTTCTCCCGATAAAACAATTGACGCGCTTTATGCATTCACGGATTGTGAAGTGAGCATCTCTCCCAATACATGCGTGATTGAAAATGACAAGCCGCGCTTTATGGGCGTGAGCGAGATTTTACAACTCTCTACGCAACGCACACTTGACTTGCTGAAGCGCGAGTTAGAGATTAAGCTTCACGAGTTGCAGGAACAATGGCATTTCCTTTCTCTGGAAAAAATCTTTATCGAGAAACGCATTTATCGTGATATTGAAGAAGCCGAAACGTGGGAGGAGGTAATTGCATTCATCCGTAAAGGATTGAAGCCGTATCTGAAAAAATTGATTCGTGAAGTAACGGATGAGGACATTACCAAGCTCACAGAAATCCGCATTAAGCGCATCTCGAAATTCGACAGCAAAAAAGCGGATGATGATATTAAAGCACTGGAAGCAGAACTTGCTCAAACGAAGCATCATCTTGCCAACCTCACTGATTTTGCCATTGATTATTTCACGAAGCTGAAAGAAAAATACGGCAAGGGACGCGAGCGCAAAACAGAAATCCGCGAGATGGAAGTCATCAACGCGACCGCAGTGGCGATGGAAAATGTGAAGCTCTACATGAACCGTGACGAAGGTTTCATCGGCTACGGATTGAAGAAAGATGAGTTCGTTGTGGATTGTTCTGACATTGACGACATCATTGCATTTTGCGCTGACGGCAAATTCAAAGTGGTGAAGATTGCCGAGAAAGTTTTCATGGGGAAAAACATCGTTCACGCAGCCGTGTGGAAGAAAGGCGATGAGCGGACGGTGTATAACTGCGTGTATAAAGATGGCGCTTCGGGAAAAAGTTTTGTGAAGCGCTTCAACGTAACAGGCGTTACGCGCGACAAAGAATATGAGGTTAGCAAAGGCACGTCTGGTTCAAAGTTGTTGTATCTCACTGCGAATCCGAATGCGGAATCGGAAGTGGTAACGATACGCCTCGATTCGCGCAGTTCAGCGCGCATCAAAGAATTTGATTTTGATTTTGCCACGCTTGAAATCAAGGGAAGAGGCGTGTTGGGAAATACCATCACAAAGTATCCTGTCAGAAAAATTGAAAGGAAATCAGGAGGTCACTCCACGTTGGGCGGCATTAATATCTGGTATGATGATCCGGTTGGTCGCCTGAATAAAGATGAAAGAGGGAAACTGCTTGGAAATTTCGCAGGCGATGACAAGATTCTCGCAGTCTATAAAGACGGTTCATTTGAACTTACCAATTATGAATTGACGAATCGCTATGAGCCAAACGAAACATTAATCGTTGAGAAGTTCAATCCGCTGAAACCGCTTGCTGTTGTTTATTATGACGCGGAAAAGGAAAATCATTTTGTGAAGCGGTTTTTGATTGAGATGAAATCAGTCGGGGAGAAATTCAAATTCATCGGAGAAGCGCAAGGCTCAAAGCTTGTGGTTGTTTCAGCCGGAAAAAATCCCGTTATAGATGTGAATACCAAACGCGGAAAGGAAACGATAAACATTGATGAGTTCATTGACGTGAAAGGCTGGAAAGCGTTAGGAAATCGCCTGAGCATGAATGTGGTGACAAGCGTGAAGTTAGTGAGCGAGGAAGCGGTTGCTCCTTTGGAGCAGTCAACAGTTCTCAGTCAACAGACGACAGATGAGGAGGATCCTGTTTTATTTTCTGAGGAGGAAATAAAAGAAAAACCTGCTTCGAAAAAGCAAATGAAAGAAACCGTTGCGAAGGTGCAGCAGGTAAAGAAAGCGGACAAGGAAAAACTGAAAGCGGAAACAAAATCAAAATCTTCCGGCAAGGTTGAAGTCGGTGATGAATTGGAATGGGATTTAGGAAAACCGCCCGCAAAGTTTGTTGACAAGAAAAAGAAGAAAGGCAAAAAGGGGCAAGGGAGTTTGTTTTGAGTTTATACGTAACTTTATTGCATGTTATCCCCGTTACAAATTGAAAGTAAATTAAAGGAACTAAAGCCTGCTCTCAAACAGAACTTCTTTGTTGAGAAAATCGGTTACTTCGGCTCTTATTCCTCCAATGAACAAACCGCAACAAGCGACTTGGATATTCTTGTTGAGCTATCAAAACCAATCGGGTGGAATTTTTTAACGCTGGAAAAATTTCTCGAAACGCAATTGAACTTAAAGATTGATCTCGTGACAAAGAAAGCCTTGAAGAAACAACTCAGGGAACAGATTTTGAAACAAGTGAAATACGTGTGAGTAAGCAGGGCAGACAATATCTGCATTATCTTGAAGATATTCTTCTTTCAATGAAAAGGATCAGCGAGTATGTGCAAGGGCTGAATAGCGAAACATTCAAGGAAGACTATAAAACGGTTGACGCGGTAATCAGGAATTTTGAAATTATCGGTGAAGCCTCAAAAAATTTACCGGAGGAATTGAAGGAAAAATATCCCAACCTTCCTTGGGATCAAATGTATCGTTTGAGAAATCGCGTGTCACATGATTATTTTGGAATTGATTATGATACAATTTGGGATATAACAATCAGTCATCTTCCCGAAAATGTAAAAGAGATAGAGCAAATTTTAAAATCAGAACAAAACAATAAATGACAACGCTTACAGCAACTTCAGTAAAAGCCCCCTTTTATCTCACCGATGAACACAAGGATTTCATCGGGAAGATGATGAACCCCTGGATGTTTCGCTATTTTCTGCTGCGCAAAGTGCCGCTTGGTTTGCTTGCGGGCATGAAGTTGAAATATCTTGACATGCACCGGTGTGAGGCAACCGTTCCCTATCGCTGGATTACGACTAACCCGTTCAAGTCAGCTTACTTCGCTGCGTTGGCAATGGCGGCTGAATTATCAAACGGTTCGCTGGCTTTGCTTGCTGTGTATAAATGTACACCGACTGTTGCTGTGATTATCGTTAGCATGGAAGCGGAGTTCATTAAGAAGGCAACTTCCCTTACAACATTTACTTGCGAAGATGGAGACAAACTGCTTGCTGCTGTTGAGCGCGCGCAAAATACAGGCGAAGCAGTTACACAAAGGGTGCAAACCATCGGCAGGGCGGAAGACGGCTCGGAGGTGGCGAAGTTTACTTTCACTTGGTCGTTTAAGAAAAGAGGGTAATCAATTATCTCTTAGTTAAAGTTTCCCGCAGCTTTTGAGCGTTTCAAAATAGTTTGACACCTTTGCCTCAAAGTTGTCGGCAATGAAATACCTTCCTCTCGCTTTTATCTTCCTTTCTTTTTCTTTTATCCAAAATGATTCCGGGAAAGAACACGAGCATCCGCTCATTTCAACGATTGCCTTTGGCTCGTGCGGCAAACAAGATAAGCCGCAACCTATTCTGTCGTTAGCTGCATCAAAGAAGCCGGATGTGTTTGTGTTTCTTGGCGACAATATTTATGGCGACACGGACGATATGAACGTGTTGCGGGAGAAATATAAAATGCTGGGCGAGAAAAAAGAGTTCAAGCAATTATGTGAAACAGCAGAAGTGCTTGCCATCTGGGATGACCATGACTACGGACGCAACGATGCAGGCAGGCACTATCCGTTTAAAAAAGAATCAAAAGAAATCTTTCTCGACTTCTGGAAAGTGCCAAAAGACGATGTGCGCCAGCAGCGTGAAGGCATTTACACAAGTTATTTCTATGAAGGAGATGGTCGCGCGGTGCAAATCATTTTGCTTGACCTGCGCTACTTCCGCGATAATTTACGCGCTTACCAAAATGAAGCGGTGAACAAGAAAGATTTTCATTATGGACTTGACTACTGGTCTTATGAAACAGGCGACTCCTCTTTGCTTGGAGAAACACAATGGAACTGGCTGAAAGAACAGTTCCTGCTGCCTGCCGATGTGCGCATCATCGCATCAAGCACACAGTTTGGCATTACGTGGAATAGCTATGAGGCATGGGCGAATTTTCTGCAGGAACAAAGGCGCATGTTGAATCTTATTAAAGAGACAAGAGCCAGCGGAGTTGTTTTCATTTCGGGCGATGTGCATTATGCCGAGATTTCAAAGCTGAAGGAAGAAGGGCTTTATCCTATTTATGACATCACTTCCAGCGGCATCACTGCTACGTGGAGGTTTGCAACGCCCAACTTCAACCGTGTGGATGGCGCGGTGATGGAAAATCATTTCGGCATGATTGAAATTGACTGGCAGCAAGAAGACCCCGAACTCACGTTTAAGATTATTGATTTAAAAGATAAAGTGCGCATTGCGCGGAAGGTGAAACTGAGTGAATTGAGTTTTGAATAAAGCGTTTCAACTTCACTTCTCTAAAGCCTTTACTTCACCGCGTCCAGCCGCATCAAATACATTCCAATTGTATTCTCTAAGCCGTAGTACAGCGCATCGCTGATGAGCGCGTGCCCGATGGACACTTCTTTCAGTTGCGGGATATTCTCTTTGAGAAAGGCGAGATTCTCCAAATTCAAATCATGCCCTGCGTTGATTTCCAAGCCGAGCATGTCGCAGAACTTGGCGGCTTTGCCGTATTTCAGGATTGCTTTATTCGGGTCTTTCGGATAGGTCTTGGCATACGTGCCGGTGTAGAGTTCAACACGGTCAGCCTCAACGATAGCTGCGCCTTCAATGAATTGCTCAATCGGGTCAACGAACAGCGACACGCGAATGCCAAACTGCTTGATGTCGAGAATCACCTGCTTTAAAAAGTGCTGATGCTTCATCGTGTCCCACCCTTCGCTTGAGGTGAGCGCGTTGGGCGCATCAGGCACGAGCGTTACCTGGTGCGGCTTCACTTTTTTAATCAGCTTGATGAATGTTTCCGATGGATAGCCTTCAATATTCAACTCGCCTTTCACTACTTCTTTCAAAGCAACGACATCATAAAATTTAATGTGCCGCTCATCGGGGCGCGGATGCACGGTGATGCCATGCGCTCCGAAACGCTCGCAGTCTTTCGCCACCTGAATCAAATCAGGAAGATTGCCCCCGCGCGAATTGCGCAGCAGCGCTACTTTATTGATGTTGACGGAGAGCTTGGTCATTGATTCGGTAATTTGTTGATTCGGTGATGAATGAATCACTTGTATTTTCATTATCGAACTACCAAATTATCAAATCACCGAATCATCAAATCAATACCGGTAATACTCCGGCTTGTACGGTCCTGCCACCTTCACGCCAATGTAATCAGCCTGGTCTTTTGAAAGTGTTTCCAACTCAACGCCAATCTTTGCGAGATGCAGAAACGCTACCTTTTCATCAAGCGCTTTTGGAAGCGTGTACACTTCGTTCTTGTATTTCTTATGGTTTGCCCACAATTCAATTTGCGCAAGCACCTGATTTGAAAAAGAGTTCGACATCACAAACGAAGGATGCCCCATTGCGCAGCCCAAGTTCACAAGGCGACCTTCAGCAAGCAGAATAATATCGTTGCCGTCAATCGTGTATTTGTCAACCTGCGGCTTGATGTTCTCGTGCGTTTTTCCATAATTCTTTTTCAGCCATGATACATCAATTTCATTATCGAAGTGCCCGATGTTGCACACGATGGTTTTGTCTTTCATCTTTTTGAAATGACGGTCAACGATGATGTTCGTATTGCCCGTAGCCGTTACCACGATGTCGGCTTCCGCAATCGCGTTGTCCATTTTCTTCACCGCATATCCATCCATCGCAGCCTGCAATGCGCAAATCGGGTCAATTTCCGTAACAATAACTCTTGCGCCCGCGCCACGCAATGATTGCGCAGAGCCTTTGCCCACATCGCCATAACCTGCCACAACAGCAACTTTTCCGGCAATCATCACATCGGTAGCTCTGCGAATAGAATCAACGAGCGATTCTTTGCAGCCATACTTATTGTCGAATTTTGATTTCGTTACCGAATCATTTACGTTGATGCACGGCAAGGGGAGCTTTCCGTTTTTCATGCGCTCATACAGGCGGTGAACGCCTGTTGTCGTTTCTTCAGAAATGCCGCGAATGCCCGCAACCATTTCAGGATATTTATCCAGCACCATGTTGGTGAGGTCGCCCCCGTCATCAAGAATCATGTTGAGCGGCTGGTTGTCGTCACCGAAAAACAGCGTTTGTTCAATGCACCAGTTAAATTCTTCTTCCGTCATTCCCTTCCATGCATACACAGGAATGCCTTTTGCCGCAATCGCAGCAGCGGCATGGTCTTGCGTGGAGAAAATATTGCACGATGACCACGTTACTTCCGCGCCCAAATCAACGAGCGTTTCAATGAGCACGGCTGTTTGAATCGTCATGTGCAGGCAACCTGCAATGCGCGCGCCCTTGAGCGGTTGCTGCTTTCCGAACTCTTCACGAAGCGCCATCAAGCCCGGCATTTCAGCTTCGGCAAGACGGATTTCTTTTCTGCCCCATTCGGCAAGATTAATATCGCGCACTTTGTAGCGAACGGTAGTGTCAATCATGGTTTTATTTATTTTCGGCAAAGATAAGGGAGTCTCTGCTAAATTTTAAATCCCGATTTCAATTGATTGTTGATTTAATAATGAACATTTGTTGGCGCGTACTGACCTCATTTATTTAGCGTGTCGCATTGGTAGCGCCCTCGTCAACAGGGTAGCGGTGTCTTTGAGCAATCACCCACCAACCTCTCCGCCCAAGGCGGACTGCCACGCGCGTAGCTGCTTGTGCGCGCTTGCTTACCCTTAAGGGGGACAAAGGGAGTGATGCTTCATGCCAAAAAAAAACAAAAGCTCTCCGTGATACGGAGAGCTTTTGCAACATCAATACGTATGTATATTATCCTACAACGATTGCTATCGGGTCGCTCGGTTCAGATTGTTCAACACCCGAAATAGCAACTATCCTTACTGACCATGTTCCGGCAGAAAGGGGTAATTGACATTTCGAAGTAGTTACAAAAGCAACGTCACTCCAAACGGTTGCGGGTCCGTAAGTTGCTCTGGCAGCGGTTTGCACAATGTATGCAGCCGCTTTGTTCCTTTGCCAGATTACATTCACTGTTGACACGCCCGGCATTCCTGAAGTTGAAAGTTCAAGACCTGTAACCTGTTCCAGCGACACAGGATTGTGCGTATCATTACCGATGGGATAGCCCGCCAAGGTAACAATAGACTTCTTCGGAAAATACTCTTTTACTAAAGGGTAACGCGCTCTTTTGCACCGCCTCACCCCCGCCCCCTCTCCATTTGGAGAGGGGAGTCCAAACTGCATCATAAACAAAAGAGGCTTTCTCTAAATGAGAATTACATTTTCCGAAGAGGTCTACTCTTGCACAAGGCCTATCCGGAGCAGGGATACCGCTCCTGTCAGGGAATACTTGGATTTGCAAAACGACAGAGCATAGGACCTGATCAATTAATCCGCGCCTGCCGCAGGGCACACGAAGTCGGATATTATAATTTTAAGATTATCGAAAGCATCCTGCAACGGAATCTTGATCATTCTGATTTGGAAGACCCACCCTCTGCCATGCCCTCGCACGATAACATCCGAGGCAAAGAGTATTACCAATAAATAGCTAACCATAAAACACCAACAACAATGAATGAAAAAACAATTGACCGATTGAAAGAAATGAAGTTTTCTGGAATGCTAAGAGCGTTCCAAACCAGCTTCGAATCAGGAACCCTCCATGACCTGACCCGGGATGAAATGGTAGCCCATCTGGTAGATGAAGAATGGGATGACCGCTGCAACCGAAAGATTGCACGCAGTTTGACCAATGCCCGGTTCCGTTACCATGCATCAGTAGAGCAGATGTATTTTGACCAGGACCGTGGGATGGACAAGAACCTGGTGATGCGTTTGTCGGAATGTACCTTTATTAATAAGAAATAAAATGTGTTCATCACTGGAAGCACCGGAATCGGGAAGATCTATCTTGCCTGTGCGCTCGGCCAGCAGGCTTGTATGCTTGGTTATCGTGTCCTGTATTTTAGTGCCGGCAAACTCTTCTCGAAACTCAAGATGGCAAAAGCGGACGGCTCCTGCGTCAGTGAGATTGCGCGGATGGATCGGCAACACCTGCTCATCCTGGACGACTTCGGAATACAGGGCATGGACGCACAAAGCCACGCTATGCATATGGAAATCATTGAAGACAGACATGGGAAGGCCTCTACTATTATTACTTCACAGATCCCCGTTGGGCAATGGCACGAAGTGATTGGAGAGAAAACGATTGCTGATGCAATATTGGATCGGTTGATTCACAATGCACACCGTGTAGGACTGAGGGGTGAGTGGCTGCGAAAAAAACTGCAAAAAAATAACATAGAACAATTGGAAATAACTAACTAAAAAAATGTAAACTTGAACCAGTGAACCAGCAACCGATCAACTTAAATCAGGCAGTTAACTCTACCGGTCTTCTTTAGCGCGGAAAGAGTGGACTTCTTTCCGCGGAATATTAACTAAATGCTTTTCGATATTTTTATTGCTCATATTTTTAGTTCGTCAAAACCAAAATATGAAAAGAGGGGCAGTCAATTTGACCACCCCTTGCTTTTTAGAACTTCAGATGATTTTTTTGTCGGTCAGTAGTGATTGGTTATATTTGAGAAAACACGGAAACATGAAAACCCCTTTTCTCCGCATTGTTTGCCTGCTGCTTTTTATGCAGCCTTTATTTGCGCAGCAACCATGCGATATCATCTATGTATCACCAGCTGCGCCAGTCGCAGCAGGCACAAGCAGCAGTCCCACGAATCTCACGTATGCGCTCACGCTTGTTTCAGGCTCGCGCACAAATCTGCGCTTGCTGGAAGGAGTGTATTCATTAAGCATGATTACAATTCCTGCAAACAATGTGAAGGTTGAAGGCGGTTATCGTATTGATGGAAACGGCAACTGGCTGAAACGCAGCGATGCCACAACCACGCTAAACTTCACCGGCTTTCAAACGAACAGCGTAAGCGGCACAACAGTGGGAAACACCATCGGCATCAAAGCTACCAGCGTGAGCGGTTGGACGCTGCAAGACCTCACGATTTATGTGGCAACTCAAACAGGCACTACGAGCAATCGCGGACATTCTGCTTATGGTATTCATATTGAAAGTTGCAGCAACTATACAATCAATCGTTGTGTGATTACAGCAGGCAACGGAACGAATGGGAATAACGGTGCAACAATAACAGGCACAGGTGGCGCTGGTGGTGGCGGTAATGGCGGTGGCGGTGGCGGACAAAATTCCGGTTGCTCAGGCAATTCTGGCAGCGGTGGCAATGGTGGACAAGGTAATGGTGGCGCATCAGGCGGTGCGGGAGGTTCAGGTGTAGGTAGTGGTGGTTGCAATATTTTTAATTGTGATGCAGAAGGAAATAACGGACGCAACGGCAGCGGTGGTTCTTCCAGCTCAAATGGCTCAGGCTACTCTGCGGGCGACCGTCCGGCAGCGAATACAAATCAAACAATCTATTTTGTTCCCAACGTGCAAACGGATGGAAGCGATGGCAATGGCGGTGGTGGTGGCGGTGGCGGTAGTGGCGGGCATGTGGGCACTTGTTGCACCTGTGGTTGCGGTGGTGGAAATGCGAGCGGGGGTAGTGGCGGTAATGGCGGTAGTGGCGGCTTAGGTGGAAACGGTGGATTGGGAGGCGGTGGTTCATTTGCTGTTTATGCGTATGGCGGAGGCTCCGGCACAATTAAAGATTGCTCGCTCACCGCAGGTAGCGAAGGCATTGGCGGCACAGCTTCAAACGGACAGCCGGGGAGCGCGGGCGCTTTTGGAAATGGCGGTGGTCATCACAGCCGTTGTGATGAATTTGATGGAGGAAGCGGTGGACAAGGCGGTGGCGGTGGCGCAGGCGGAAGAGGTCGCGATGGGGCAAACGGAGTGAGCCAAACCATTGTGCAATATGCAGGCGCAGTGGTAAGCTCAAGCGGAACATACCCTGTGAATCCGCCTTTGCTCATGGTGAATTCTCAGAACAGAAATTTCTGCACGAACTCTGAAATCAATATTTTGAAAACAAGCGGCTCTTGGGATTTGAGCGGTACTGGCGGAGCATTTGTGAATGACCTTACTTCATCTACATCTTCTTATACAAACACATCCAATGACGCGAATATCTATTTCACCACAACGGGAAATAAAAACATCAAGCTGAACAGCAGTACGTATGAAGGATTTATCACCGTAAATATAACACGCGCTGCGCCCACGATTAACGCGCTGCCTGCGGCTATCTGCATTGGTGACCCTGTTACATTCGGAACTTTGTCAACAGGAATTAATTATGACTGGAAAATTTATGATCAAAACGGCACACAGATACAGGCGTTCATCACCCAGAATCCAGGCGTCTATATTTTTTCCAGCGTAGGCACCTACAGTATCCGCTTCCGCGTGCGCACAGAATGTTGCGGATGGTCAATTCCCGCGTATGCTACTGTTGATGTGCAGGCATATCCTATCGTGACGCTCGCGGGTTTAAATCCTTCGTATTGTTTGGATGATGCGCCCGCAACATTATCGGGAACTCCAACTGGCGGAACATTTTTCGGAACTCTTGTTTCTGGAAATATTTTCGACCCGCAGAATGCAGGTGTGGGCGCGCATGAAATTGTTTACACATATGAAACTCCAATTGGATGTCAGAGATCTGACACAGCGCAGACCACCGTATTGCAGCCGCCAACAGCAAGTTTTTCAGGATTGAATTTGGATTATTGTATCAATGAACCGGGTTCAGCGCTCACAGGTGTGCCATCGGGAGGCATCTTCACAGGTTCGGGCGTGGGTGGAAGCACATTCGTTCCCTTCCTTGCAGGCGTTGGCGCACATGATGTTACTTATACTTACACCTCGCCTAATGGATGCGATGCTGCTGAAACAAAAACTACAATCGTGAACGACCTGCCGATTTTGTCTTTCACGCTTTTGCCAAATACATATTGTGTGGATGCTGCGTCAGTCGCGCTCAACGCATTACCCACGGGCGGAACATACAGCGGAGTAGGAGTTTCAGCAAACACGTTTAATCCTGCTGTTGCCGGAGTGGGCGGTCCTTATGTAATCACTTACACATTCACTGACACTATAGGTTGCCAAAACACTTCTTCCATTACACAAAGCGTGAGCGTGACAAGTTTGCCAATCGTTGCACTCTCAGGGCTTGGAACGGAATATTGCCTGAATGCAACTCCTGCCATACTCACAGGATTGCCGTTTGGCGGCACGTTCAGCGGCACGGGCGTAACGAACGGAATATTTTATCCAAGCCTTGCCGGTACCGGAGCGCACACCGTCACGTATTCCCTCACGGATAACAATGGTTGCTACGGTGAGCAGTCAGCAAGCACTACTGTGCAGCCGCTTCCCGTTGTGTCGTTCACAGGTCTTGACCCTGCGTATTGTCTTGATGCGCCAACAGCAATTCTCACAGTTGCGCCCGCAGGAGGCGCGTTTGATGGCGCAGGGATGATAGCCAATTCTTTTAATGCTGCGCTTGCAGGCGAAGGTGGTCCGTATGACATCACCTATACGTTCACCGATAATAATAACTGCTCCAGCGCAGACACACAGCAGGTCACGGTGAGCACGCAGGCTGTGCTTGAAATCATTGGGCTTGATTCGCTCTATTGCGCATGGCAGGGACCCATAACACTCGCGCTTACGCCACCGGGCGGTCAACTTGCAGGCACAGGCATTTCAGGCAGCACATTTAATCCTTCTGTTGCAGGAGCCGGTACGCATGTGATTGTATATGTTTACACGGGAGGCGGCTGCTCCAACAGCATCACACAATTTGTTACGGTGGATGCGTGTGTTGGAATTTCATTACCCGCTGCGCCAGAAGTGAAAGTTTATCCCAATCCCACTACTGGAAAATTCAACGTGGAGATTTTTGGAGAAACGATTTCCGGCAGCGTGATGTCCATCTACAATATGCAGGGGCAGCAAATGATGCGGATGCAATTGGATGCTTGGAAAAAATACTCCGACATCATTGACCTTTCCGAGCATCCCAAAGGGATTTACTATCTGCGCCTCGAAACCGGAAAAGAAGTGGTGATAAAAAAAGTCATTCTCCAATAACAAGTATAATCGAAGTCCGGCTTCTATGTGCTTTTATGTTTCTTTGATAGAGTTTAATTAAGTTTGATTCATGGACAAATTACTCTCAAGAATTACTTCTGAACCCGGTAAATGCGGAGGAAAGCCTTGCATCAGGGGGATGCGGATTCGCGTATCAGATGTATTGGAATTGCTTGCATCAGGAATGACACAACAGCAAATTTTGGAAGAACATTCTGATTTAGAAGCCGATGATATTAAAGCCTGTTTGCTTTTTGCCGCCAATAGAGCCAACTATCCCTTTTTAAAAGCCGCCTGATGGAGATTTGGTTGGATGCCCACGTCTCGCCTCTAATTGCTAAATGGATATTCTCAGAATTCTCAATTGCTTGTAGTCCTGTGCGTGAAATGAATTTGCGTGACGCGGAGGATGCTGTCATTTTTCATGCAGCAAAGAAGAAAGGAGATGTGATTATTATGACGAAAGATGATGACTTTCGTGATTTGCTTAACCGATTGAAAGCCCCGCCAAAAATAATCTGGCTCATGTTTGGAAACTGCTTTAACAAAGAAATGAAAGAGATATTGAAAAAGGATTTGCCTGTTGCAATATCATTTTTAAAAGAAAATGATTTAGTGGAAATTTCGCGTTAGCGACCTCGTTTTCTTTTGCGTTTCTTTGCTAAAGATTTTTTGAAACACTTCTCCGATTATGCCCAAAGATTTCCCCACAATACTCGTTACGAATGATGATGGCGTTTCCGCTCCAGGATTGCGCGCGCTTGTGCAGGCGATGACCGAAATCGGAAATGTAGTGGTCGTTGCTCCCGATAAGCCGCAGTCAGGCATGGGACACGCGATTACGATTGGCGACCCGCTACGCATCGAGAAGGTGCATCTGTTCGGACAAATTGAAGCATATCAATGCTCCGGCACTCCGGTTGATTGCGTGAAGCTGGCGAAAGATAAAATCCTGCATCGCAATCCTGACTTGTGCGTGTCGGGAATCAATCATGGTTCTAATTCATCTATCAATGTAATTTATTCGGGCACGATGTCCGCAGCAATGGAGGCATGTATTGAAGGCATTCCTGCCATCGGTTTTTCGCTGCTCGACTATTCATTTGAGGCTGACTTCTCTGCGGCTGCGCATTATGCGAAAATCATCAGCGGGATGTTGCTGAAAAATACGCTTCCGCACGGCACATTGCTGAACGTGAATTTTCCAAAACTGCCGCTTGATGAAATCAAAGGAATAAAAGTGTGTCGCCAGGCAGTGGCGAAATGGGAAGAAGATTATGATGAGCGCGTTGACCCTCGCGGCAAAAAATATTATTGGCTCACGGGAAAATTTGTGAGCAATGATAAAGGCGAAGACAGCGATGAGTTGGCGCTGTCTCAGGGCTATGTTTCCGTAGTGCCTGTGCAGTATGACCTCACTGCAAACCACGCGATAGCATTCATGCAGCAAAAATGGGAGTGGGATGTTTAAGCGAAATACGCTTTTAGTTGGAATCATCCAGGGAATTGTTTTTCCCGCGCTATTCTTTCTTGTGTTGAAAGAAGTGAACCAGTTGTTGATTGAACATTACTTCGGGCGGCCACCCGGGCTTTCCGACAGATTTCTTGCCATCATCGCAATTGCGGCAAACCTTCTTCCGCTCTCGCTCGCAAATAAAAATCAAAGTGCGCAAACCATGCGCGGCATCATGACCAGTACGCTTGTACTCACGGCAGTTGTAGTTGTCTATTACTGGCAGGATTTTAAAGGGTAGCGAGGCGGGGTGATGATGATCGGAGGCTGCTTAATTGCCCCGCTTTTTAAGGCGGGGTAATGAGAAAGGGGCATATCTAATGGAGGGATTTAGCCCTTTAATTTCGTAATCCGGAATCATGTTAAATTATCTTCAATGAAACTCTACATCATCGCAGGCGAAGCATCAGGCGACTTGCATGGCGCAAATCTTATCCGTGCGCTGAAGGCGAAAGAGCCTGCGTTACAGCTGCGCGGCTTTGGCGGTGATAAAATGGCGCAAGCCGGTTGCGAAGTGGTGAAGCATTACCGCGATCTAGCATTCATGGGCTTTTGGGAGGTAGCGGTAAACATCAGAGCCATTCTTGCCAACCTCTCTTTTTGCAAACAGGATATTCTACAGTTCAATCCCGATGCCGTTATTCTCGTTGATTATCCCGGATTCAATTTGCGGATGGCGAAATTTCTGAAAACCAAAGGGATAAAAGTTTTCTACTACATCTCTCCGCAGGTGTGGGCGTGGAAAGCCTCGCGCATCAAGTTGATAAAACAGTGCGTTGACAAGATGTTTGTCATCCTTCCTTTTGAAAAAGCATTTTATGCGCAGTGGAATTACGAAGTGCATTTCGTAGGACATCCTTTGCTTGATGAAATTGCCGCGAGCAAATCAGTTCGCTTTCATGATTCATTCCATCTATCTTCTCCTTTGGAGAAAATTAAAGATGAGGCAATAGAAAAAGGGAATTATGAAAACGAACTGTTGAAGGACAATTTCCGAAAGGAAAATAATCTTGATGAGAAGAAAATCATTGCCTTGCTGCCCGGCAGCCGCAAACAAGAAATCAGCAGGATGCTGCCCGTGATGACAGAGATGGCGCATCGTTACTCCGATTATCAGTTTGTCGTTGCTGGCTTAAGCAACATTGGTGAAGAATTTTACAGGCAATTCATCCATAACCCCGATGTGAAATTGGTGATGGATCAAACATATCATTTGCTGCATCACGCTTATGCGGCAATGGTTACTTCTGGCACAGCTACTTTGGAAACTGCATTGCATGGCGTGCCGCAGGTGGTATGCTATCGTGGAAATTATTTCTCCTACCTTATTGGGAGATTATTAGTGAAAGTAAAATTCATTTCCTTGGTGAATTTAGTATGCGATAAAAAAGTAGTGGAAGAGTTAATTCAAAATGATTTTAACACCACGCATCTGAAAGCCGCTCTGAATAAATTGCTTGACGGAAAGGAACGCGAGCGAATTTTCTCCGATTATGCGCTCCTCAAACAAAAACTCGGAGGTGAAGGCGCATCAAAGAAAACGGCTGAATTAATGCTCAATGCTTTGGGCGAGAAAAAGTAGTTGCGACTATCTAATCAGGGTAACACTTCCTTTTTTGTAATCACTCAATCCTGTCAATCGCGAGCCATCACAGAAGCGCACTTCGATTTGATAAACGAAAACATCCGGGCGGAGCAATTCACCGCGATAGGTTCCATCCCATCCTACATTCTTGTTGAATGATTCAAATAAGAAATTTCCCCAACGGTCGAAAATCCGCAAGTGCATTTCTTCAATACCGTTACCATACACCAGGAAGTAGTCATTTACTCCATCACCATTTGGCGTGAAAGCGTTGGGCATATACAGTGAAGTAACACAGGAATCTCGCGGGATAACAACCGTATCGCTCGATACAATGATACGTGATATTGCAGTATCAAGGCATCCGTTGAGTGATGCGGTTATAGTGTAGCTGGTCGTGAAATCTGGAGTTGCAAAAGTGCTGCTGCAATCCGTGCAACTCAGTCCTTGTGCAGGCGACCATGTGAAGATTACATCAATAGATGAGGCTGTTGCCGTAAGCGTAATCGTGTCGCCTCTTCTGATGGAATCTAATACGGGAGTAACAAAAACATCAACCGTAAACGGATTGAATTCACATCCGCCTGCAATGCAATCATCAGCGGTGCAGGCATCGCTGTCATCACATACAATCGGTTCAAACACACACCCTGTTGTTGCGGTGCAAGTGTTAGTAGTACAGAGGTCGCTGTCATCACAGGTAATTGCTGTGAATTCACAACTGCCATTCACACACGCATCCGAAGTGCAGAGGTCAGCATCATTGCACGCAATTGGAGTGAATACGCAGATGCCGTTTACGCAGGATTCGGCAGTACACAAATCGCCATCATCGCAAATCACTGATGTGAATATGCAAGTGCCATTCACACACGAATCAGAGGTGCAGAGGTCGCCATCATCACACGTAATCGCAGTGAACACGCAGGATCCATTGATACACGAATCAGCGGTGCAAAGGTCACCGTCATCGCAGATGACGGATGTGTAAACGCAGACGCCATTCACGCAGGTGTCAATCGTGCAGGCATCGCCATCAGCGCAAACAAGCGTGTCGCAGGGATTATTGCAGCCCGGTATTGCAGTGAAAATGCAAGTTCCGTTTGCACATGAATCTATTGTGCAGATGTTGCCATCATTACAAACAATCGGGGTGAAAAGGCATGTGCCGTTTATGCACGAATCAGTTGTACAGAGATCACTGTCATCGCAAAGAATCGAAGTAAATACACAGATGCCATTTAAGCAGGAGTCGGTCGTGCATAAATCGCCATCATTGCAAATGACGGCAGTATAAATGCAAATGCCGTTGACACAAGAATCAGTTGTGCAGGCATCGCTATCATCACAAGCAATTTGGGTGAAAACGCAACTTCCATTGATGCATGTATCAATTGTGCAATCATTAAGGTCGTTGCAAACAAGCGTATCGCATGGATTGCTGCATCCCGGTATGGGAATGAAAATGCAAGTTCCGTTAGTGCAAGAATCAGTTGTGCAGATGTCGCCATCATCACATACGATTGGTGTGAAAATGCACACACCTGCTGCGCAAGAATCATTGGTACATGGGTCACCGTCATCGCAGAATGAAATGCTCAAATTAGTTGTAACAACAGAATCACAACCATTTGCAGAAATCAAAGTATCGAAGTAAGCGCCATCCACAAATTGGAACGCGCCACCAACAAAGAACGAATCGCCAGCACAGATTGCAACATCAACGGTTGTAGTCAATACCGGCAACACGCTCAAATTAGTTGTAACAACAGAATCACAACCATTTGCAGAAATCAAAGTATCGAAGAATGTTCCGCTTGCAGTTTGGAATGCGCCACCAACAAAGAATGAATCGCCATCGCAGATTGCAACATCCACAGTTGCAGTCAACACAGCAAGCACAGCGAGATTCGTTGTAACAATCGAATCACAACCATTTGCAGAAGTCAATGTATCGAAGAATGTTCCGCTTGCAGTTTGGAACGCGCCACCAACAAAGAATGAATCCCCATTGCAGATTGCAACATCAGCAGTTGAAGTCAATACCGGCAACACGCTCAAATTAGTTGTGACAACAGAATCACAACCATTGGCAGAAGTTAATGTATCGAAGAATGTTCCGTCAACATTCTGGAACGCGCCACCGACAAACAATGAATCACCGGCACAGATTGCAATATCAGCAGTTGAACTTGCATTGAGCAGAACAGTAAGGTTTGTGACAATAATACTATCGCAACCCGTAGAGACATCAAGACGATAAACTTCAAATGAAAGCTGTCCTGAATTATCAGAATAATTTGTGTCTGCAAATTCAAATGTCACCAGATTTCCATCACCGGAGAATGGATAAAAATATTGATGGTTAACTAAATAAAAATCGGGCGATGGTCGCGGGTCTTGCTGCCCGTTAAATTCCCAGTTTGCCTGTGGAGCGGGAACGCCCGTGAAATTAAATGCGGCATCCCAAATTTCGCCCGCACTGATAGAATATGTCCCGCTGATATCCACGTAATAAGTTGAGCCAAACACTGTCGGAACCGAGTAAGAAAATGCAGAATCAAAATCCATCACAAACGCATCCACGCCAACATAGGCAGGACTGAAACTCGGAAGCGTATCATAATAAGTGCCCGATGTTGTTTGAAATGCGCCACCTGCATACACGCTTTCCCCATCACAGATTGTAGTATCAATCGTGGTAGTTGAACTTGGAGTTACGTTGAGATTCGTTACAACAATGGAATCACAGCCTGATGCCGCGGCAAGCGTGTCATAGTATGTGCCGGATATTGTTTGACTCGCGCCACCCGCGAACACGCTTTCACCATCGCAAACCGTAGTGTCAATTGTAGTGGTTAATGCAAGTAGTACGCTCAGGTTTGTTGTAATCACCGAATCACAACCATTGGTGGCAACGAGCGTGTCGAAATATGCTCCGGGTGCAGATTGTAACGCACCGCCCGCAAGGAAACTATCGCCATCGCAGATGCTGAAGTTTTGCGTGAAAGCAGCATGAGGCAGCACGGTGAGATTTGTAAGGATAATCGAATCGCAGCCTGTGGAAGATGTAAGCGTGTCGGAATAAGAACCGGATATGGTTTGCGCTGCGCCACCGGCAAAGAAACTTTCCCCGTCACAAATTTCTTCGTTCACAGGAGTGAATAATGCTGGCAGCACACTGAGGTTTGTCGTAATCACTGAATCACATCCATTTGCGGCAACGAGTGTATCGAAATAAACTCCATCAACATTTTGATAGGAACCGCCTGCGAAGAAACTGTCACCCGAACAAATGCTGATGTCCTGTGTGAACGCTGCGTGAAGCACCACAACGAGATTTGTAGTAATTACAGAATCGCAACCATTCGCAGCAACCAACGTGTCATAGTAAGTTCCCGAAGTTGTTTGCGGCAAGCCACCGGCAATGTAAGATTCTCCATCACAAATGTTTGTATCAATGATGGTTGAAGTATGTAACAAGATTGAAAGATTGGTAGTAATGACAGAATCACAACTATTCGCTGCAACAAGCGTGTCGAAGTAAGTGCCCGAAGTCGTTTGCTGCGCTCCGCCAGCAAAGAAACTGTCTCCAGCACAAATGCTGACAGCTTGCGTGAATGTGGAATTTGGCAACACCGAAAGATTTGTAGTAATCACCGAATCGCAACCGTTGCCTGCTGTGAGCGTGTCGTTATACGTGCCTGAAGCTGTTTGCAACGCTCCACCGGTAAGGAAACTATCGCCAGCGCAAATCGAAATATCCTGACTAAAAGTAAAGACAGAGAGTATGTTGAGATTCGTTGTGATGATACTGTCACAGCCGTCAGCAGCAATGAGCGTATCAAAGTAAGAGCCGCTCACTGTTTGCCATGCGCCTTCAGCGAAAATGGAATCGCCATTGCAAACAGTAATATTTTCATCCGTGAGAATGGCACTTTGCACCACGAGGTCAAACGTAAGGATACTGTCGCATCCGGCAGCGTTGGCAATCGTGTCAAAATAAATTCCGGTGGCAGTTTGTGGAATCCCGTTAATGATAGCAGTATCGCCAGCGCAAATATTCAACGGCACATAACCAGTGGTGTTTAATAATATGGTGAGGGCTGTTGTTACAACACTGTCGCAACCATTGGCGGCAAGGAGAGTGTCGTTAAAATTTCCGGAAGCAAATTGCCATGCGTCCGCAGCGAAGAAAGAATCTCCGTCACAAATCGTAGCGGGGTTTGTTGCTGCGAAAACCGGCAGTTGATTCAACGTGGTTACAACAATGCTATCGCAGCCGAATTGATTTTGCCCGACAAGCGTGTCATAATAAAAACCAGATGTCGTTTGCCAGTTTCCGCCAGCAAAAACAGAATCGCCTAAGCAAAAAGAAACAGAGTCAGTCCCGGAAGAAACAGGAAGTGGTAATAAAGTAGTCTCCAGAATACTATCACAGCCAAATTGATTTTGCCCGACAAGCGTGTCATAATAAAAACCCGAAGTTGTTTGCCAGTCACCGCCTACGAAAACAGAATCGCCCGCGCAGAAATCAACCGTAGTTGTTCCGCCTGTAATATAAAGAGTAGTTAAGTTGGTTCTTATAATGGAGTCGCAGCCGTTTGCAGCACTGAGCGAGTCGAAATAAATTCCCGCAAAATATTGCCAGTCACCTCCCGCGAAGAATGAATCACCATCACAAATGCTGATGTCTTGTGGGATGAGATACGCAGGTAAGACGTCAAGCGTAGTTGAAAGAATAGAATCGCAGCCGTTATCAGCGGTCAGCGTGTCGAAATAGACGCCTGACGTATTTTGCCATGCACCACCAACAAAGAATGAATCATTACCACAGATGATTTCAGAAAGGAAGGTAGGCGTATGAGGCGGTAAGTAAAATAAATTGAGCACATAGAAACTGTCGCAACCGTTGGCAGCGGTGAGTGTATCCACATAATGCCATCCCGTATCGGAAACATAGATGCCGTTAATCAGCACACTATCGCCCAAGCAAATGCCCAGGTTGTTCACAAAAATTTCAGAGCCTAAGAGGTTAACAGTAATCCACTCCACACTATCGCATCCATTTACGTTGGTGAGTGTATCAAAAATATCTGCACCATTAAAATAATAATTTCCTTTGATTAGTATACTGTCACCTGGGCAGATATAGACATGTACCTGATTAGGAGAGGCAGGCGGATACCAATCGAGATTAATGGTGAGCACACTGTCGCAGCTGTTTGCAGCAACAAATGTTTCACTATAGATTCCCGGGAAATATTCATAGATGCCATTAATTAAGATGCTGTCATTTTCGCAAATGAAAACTGCAATGGTGTCTGCTGCGGTATTTAATATGGTAAGGTTGGTTGTTACAACGGAATCGCAGGTGTTTGCTGCAATAAGCGTGTCATAATAAGTGCCGCTTGCAGTTTGATTTGCACCGCCTGCAAAATAGGAATCACCAGCGCAGATGCTCGTGTCAATCGTAAATGCGGAATGCGACAGCACCGTGAGGTTTGTGGTAATTGCGCTGTCGCAGCCGTTAGCGGCAGTGAGCGTGTCAAAGTAGGAGCCTGTTAAAAACTGCCACGCGCCTTCTGCGAACACGGAATCGCCATCGCACAGCGTGAAATTCAAATCCGTGTGCAGAACGCTATCCACCACAAGGTCAAACGTAATTACGCTGTCGCAACCTGCTGCGTTTGGAATGGTGTCAAAATAAATTCCTGTGGTAGTGCGCGGAATGCCATTGATAAATGCAGTATCACCCTGACAAATATTTACAGGCACATATCCCGTTGTGTTGAGTAGCACATTGAGGTTGGTTGTAATGATGGAATCACATCCGCTGGCGGCAGTAAGTGTATCTATATATATGCCGCTTGTTGTTTGCAAACTTCCGCCTGCGAAATAGCTGCTGCCATCACAGATGCTTGTGTCAACTGTTTCTGCGAAACTTGAAAGCACCGTGAGGTTAGTAATAACAATGCTGTCGCATCCGTTGGCATCGGTGAGCGTGTCAAGATTAATTCCGGTTGTTGTTTGCCATGCGCCTCCGGCAAAAACAGAATCACCTGAACAGATATTCGGATTCAGATTTGTTGGCGCAGAAATGGGGAAGAAATCAAGCGTTGTTGCAACAATACTATCGCAGCCATTTATGTCAGCAAATGTGTCATTGTAAATTCCGGTAGCGGTTTGCCATGCGCCACCTACAAAGAACGAATCGCCATCGCAAATTTCAACCGTAAGATTTGTAACAGGTGAAAGCGTAAAGAAATTTAATTGCGTTTGCACAATGCTGTCGCAGCCATCGCCATCAGTGAGCGTATCATAAAATGTTCCGGGCATAGTTTGAAAATCGCCTCCGGCAAAAATGCTGTCACCAGGACACAACGAAACATTCAGCACCGTGTTTGGAACAGGTGTGAAATAAGTTACATTGATGGTGATGCTGCTGTCGCATCCATCGTTTGCGGAAATAGTATCAAGGTAGGTTCCATTTGAAGTTGTAAAACCACCGCCAGGGAAAAATACGGTATCGGTTGAGCAAACGGTGTAATTCAATGTTGATGCGTGTAACGCAGGCTGGTCAATAGTAACCTGAATTGTTGAAAGACACGCGCTGTCATCGGTAACGATAAGCGTGTATGTTCCAGCCGCAAGCCCATTGATGTCTTCGGTAGTTGCGCCATTGCTCCAATCAAAATCAAATGGGGGAGTGCCGCCTGTTGTCGTTACATTAATTAAACCAGACGAATCACCGAAGCAGGGATTGTCAGAGTGTATTTCAGCTAAATCAATTTGTCCCGGAGAAGAAATTGTAACCGTGATTGTTTCCGTGCATCCTGTCGCATCGGTTACGGTGAGCGTGTAACTTCCAACCTGAATATTTGAAATATCCTGCGTTACTGCGCCATTTGTCCATGCATAAGTATAATTTGGAGTTCCGCCAGAAACAGTGACGTCAATGCTTCCGCTTGAATCGCCTGAACATCCAGCGCCTAAGTGTGTTTCTGATAAAATAATTTCTGATGGTGAACTGATTTGCACGGTGTCAAGAGCAACACAGCTATTTGTATCAGTCACCGTGACATAATATGTTCCAGCACCAATGGAGGTCAAATCCTGAGTAGTTGCGCCTCCGGGACTCCAAGCATAATCATATCCGGGAGTTGAACCTGAAACTGAAAGATTAATAGAGCCATTCAATGCGCCAAAACAAGTTACGCCAAAACCGTTGGGAAATGATCCGGTGGTGTAGGATGTTAGCAGTGGCGTTGGTTGTGTCAGCGTGATGGTATCAGCATAATTGCACCCGAATGAATCGGAAGTGATAGATACAAAAGTAGCGGCAAACGCACTTGTCAAATCCTGAGAAGTTGAAATCGGAGTCAAATCAGAAATTGTTCTCCAACGGTAAATGTAAGGCGGCATGCCGTTATATACTTGCAAGTCAATGAATCCATCATTTGCATCAAAGCAACTCACATTCCAGCCGCCTGTATAAGTGAGCGGGGTTGGCAATGTTCCAAGCTTGGGCGGATTTAAATTGATAACAAGAGTGCTGGTTGCCGAGCAGAGGTTTGCATCGGTAACGGTGATGGTGTAAGTGTCGAATGCCAACCCAATAGCATTGGGCGATTGTTGAGAGGTGGGGTCACTCCACAGGTAGGTGTAGGGATAGGTTCCTCCAACAATTGTAGATATTGCTCTTCCGTTAGAATAATCACGGCAGGTAACGTGATAGCCATTTTCATAAAAATAGGGCAGCGCAGTAACTGAAAGAGGGTCTGGCTCACTCACGTAAGCGCTTGCTGTTGTGGTGCATCCTGAAAAAGCATCAGTAATTGTTACTGTATAAGTACCGCTGTCAAGCCCAGCTATATTTGGGGTGGATTCGCCATTATTCCATAAATAATTATAATCCAAAGGGTCGCCAAAATAGGGAGTTAAATTAATCGCTCCATTACTATATCCGGAGCAAGAAATATTGTTCGGAAATATGTCAAATAATATTTCTTGTTCAACATTAATAATGCTGACCGTTCGCTGGTTGGAGGAGCAGCCTTTAGAATCAGCCCCCCGAACATAATAAGTCCCGGCACATAAAGAGTCAATGCTTGGGTTCGTTTCGCCTGGAATTGGGACCAATCCTGCATCAAACCATTGAAGAGTGCGGGGTGGGGTACCACCGCCTAAAATCACAGAAGCCCCTCCGGTGCATTGTCCTACACAAAGAATATCTGTTTCCACGGGAAGGCTAAGAGTTAGAGCCGGTGGATTTGCAAGCACGATAGGAACGGGGGAGGTGAGGGTGCAATTTGTTGCGGTGATTACTCGGGCATAATAATTTCCAGCACTTCTTCCGGTAAGCGTTTGTCCATTTTGACTGGGAATCACTGTTCCGTTAGGCAACGGGTTTAAATTGGTAAGCCATTGATAAGTGAAGGGCCAATCCCCTCCGTTCACATCTACGGTGATAGTTCCCGTATTGCCACCGCTGCATATCGGGTTTGTTTTTGTAGTAGAAATAGAAAATGAATAAGGAACAATAGTAAAACTTTGTGTTACTGGACATCCGCTTCCACCACCATCTGTAACCCTGAGTGAATAATTGGCGGGAGGCAATCCAAAAATCATAACTCCTCCTGCCTGAATTATATTGTTATTTGAATCAAGCCATTCATAGATATAAGTAGGGGTTCCTCCGCTAATAGTTGCTGAGGCAGATCCATCGTCAAAATTAACGCAGCTTTCATTTTCAATGGTCAGAGATATAGAAAGTGGAGGGTTTGCGGTAATTATAGCATTTTGTGATATAATGCAGCCGTCTGCAGGTCTGGTGACTCTGGCGGTGTAGGTGCCGGGACCTAATCCATTTAGTGTGGCTATGGTCCCTATTTGAGTGCCGGAACTATTATACCATACAATAGTGCAGGTGGGGCAAGATGGATAACTTGCTGAAACTGTGCCAGTCAATGATGTACTACAGCTAATTGAAGATCCGGTTACGTTCACAGTTGGTCCCGAACTGTTTGAAATAGGCACCGTTAGCGTAACCGCACACGAACCCACAGGCGTAACATTTGCGTCTATAATTTGCACTGTGGCAATCCCTGCGCTTAGATTATTCGCTGTTTGTGTTGTTTGTCCCGAAGGGCTCCATAAAAAAGTGTATGCTCCCGAGCCCCCGGTAATTGGATTTAATACAGATGCAGTTCCTGTGCTTAACCCGCATCCAGTTGAAGTTGTTGAGGTAGTTCCTGAAATTTGCGTGTTTTGCGTCACATTTCCTGATATGGAAAATGTGCAACCATTGGCATCAGTTGCCGTAACGCTCACGCTTCCTGCCGCAAGTCCTGTGATTTGTTGATTTATTGAACCGTTTGACCAGGCGTAAGTATAGGGATATGTTCCCCCTGTCATGGTGATTAATGCGCTGCCTATTACCCAGCCATTACACGGAATATTTACAGAACTAACTACGCCTGAAAACGTACCCGGTTGAATAATATTAATGTTTGCTAATGATTGACAGCCTTTACTATCAGTTACAGTTACTGCGTAATTATTTGGAGGAAGGTTATAAATATCCTGAGTAGTGGGAGTGTTGCTCCATGAATAGGTATAATTTGGAGTTCCTCCCGATACAACAAGGTCAATTGAACCATTAGCATATCCGTTGCAGGATACATGTGTCGGAATTAAAGACGTTATCAACTGTGTGGGCTGCGTAATAGTGAAATTTGTAGTTGCCTTGCACCCATGGTCATCCGAAACAGTAAGGGTATAAATTCCGGCTGTCAAACCATTTAGATTAGTGCCCATGCCTGCGCCATTATCCCATACATAGTCATAAGGCGCAAATCCACCGGTTACGTTTATATTCACTACTCCATCCTGATATGCGCCAAAGCACGAAACATTAGTTTGGCTGCCAATGCTTGCGCTCACTAAGTAGGAAATAGTAGTATCCACTATCCATACGCTTGCATCTGACACATCACAACATTGCCAGGGCGGGCAAGAACACAGATTGTATTCAGAGCAGATATGCACACAACATGGGTCATATGCAACGGGCGCGCAATCGCGGGGACAACACCATGCCTGCATGCCGCCACATGCTTCTGTAATTTGCGAATTGGTGTATTCCTTTTCTTCCCAATAGCAACATTGGCCATAAAGAAAGCGGCTATTCCCTGTGTAAATGTATCCTGATGGTGGATTTTGCTGATTAGGGCAGGTAATTAATTTTTGAATAATCGGACCGCTGCCCGGCAATTCGTTATCATATTCATTACTCGGATTTCCACCTTCGAGCTGTACTGTATCCAAACGTGTTTCATCAAAATCAGCAATATTCAGGTTGTAGCTTTTGATAACAGTGCGCGTGTAAAAAACGGCTTCATTTATTTTTTTCATTTTAACGCGGTAGAAAAAATTCTTTTCTGCAAATTCATGTGGCTTGCGCGTATCGTTGTAGATGAATCTGCCGAAGCCGGTTTCTGTACTATATAATATATTGTTGTTATACTCAATATCCTGCGGATAGTCGTTTGCATGAATATCTAAAAGGTGAGCGCCCGGTGTTACTGTTGCGAGCGGAAAGAAGGTGTTGCCGTCATAACTTTTTTCCACAGTGTAATTCACAACAGATTCAGTGAGATGCTCTTCCCAAACTAAGTGCAAAACTTCATTGTCTGCTCCGAGGAACACAAACTGACGGTCATCAATAATTTGTGTAAAAGCCAAAACAGGCAGGAGCAGGCACACGAATACTGAAGAAAGTAGGAAATGGTGGGTTTTCATTCAGCCACAAGATATAAAATCTCATTAAAACAAGCCTAATCTAAAACAAACAAATGTGAATAATTAAAAAAAGTGGAAACCGGAACTGTTTTTCTGATAAATGTAAAATGCAAGAAAAAATTGAAAAAAAGAAGAAATAGAAGAACCTAAAATGGAGGATATAAGGAAATATCCATTCTTGAAATAGGTTGTGAAGAATTCGCTGAAATGTCAGACCTATTTGCTTTTACATTTGTTGGAAATGAACCTACAACTATGAGCATACTCAACAGCTATTCAGAAGGGCAAAAAAATTTTGGACTACTTTTATTAAGAATCGGGATTGGGGCGTTTTTCATCATGCACGGCTATCCTAAAATCATTGGAGGTCCTGAAAAATGGGAAAAACTCGGAAGCGCGATGCAATATGTCGGAATTGATTTTGTGCCCGTAGTCTGGGGATTTCTTGCAGCACTTGCTGAGATGGTCGGAGGCATATTAATGCTCACCGGCATCCTCTTTCGTCCTGCCGTATTGCTGATGTTCATCACGATGGTGGTGGCGGCATTAAGCCACATCAAAGGAGTTTTTACGTTTGGTTCCATCATGGAGGCATCGCATGCAATTAAAATGGCGATTCTTTTTCTCAGCCTTATTTTTATCGGACCTGGCAATTACCGTCTTGGTAAGATTGTGATTGAGTAGCAAATCACGATTCCGAACTAATTTTTGATTTACAGAACAATGCTTTTATCTTTGCCGTCCCTTTTTGGCAAAGACATGGGGACATAGCTCAGTTGGCTAGAGTACTTGCATGGCATGCAAGGGGTCGTGGGTTCGACTCCCATTGTCTCCACAGATAATAAAAGGGAAGTTCTTTGTTTCTCAAGAAGTTAAAAAATTGCAAGCCCAGGTGGTGGAATTGGTATACACGTACGTTTGAGGGGCGTATGCCGCAAGGCTTGCGGGTTCGAGTCCCGCCCTGGGCACGAAAGCCTCTCCGAAGCATATTCGGGGAGGCTTTTTTGTTTATTGAGGGTTCTGCGCATTCAGCGCATTCACATACTGCACGATTTCTTTACTGCCTCTTTTGCTTTTCATGGAAGTGATAAAAATTTGGGGCAATTCCTCCCATGTTTTCAACATTTCGGTTTTGAAAGCTTCCATGTTTAGCTTAGAGCGTCCCGATGGATAGTTATCTGCCTTTGTGAAAACCAGCACAAAAGGAATTTCATTTTCACCGAGCCAATTGGTGAACTCAAGGTCGTTTTTTTGAGGAGGAATGCGCGAATCAATCAGCAGAAACACGCATTGCAGCGTTTCGCTTTTGGTGAGATAGTCCGCAATCATTTTCTGAAACGTGAAGCGAATCGTTTTAGGTACTTTGGCATAGCCAAAACCGGGAAGGTCAACGAGATACCATTTTTCCTCAATGAGAAAATAATTAATGAGCTGCGTTTTACCTGGCGTTTGCGATACGCGGGCAAGATTCTTCACATTCACCAAATAATTAAGCAGGGAAGACTTACCTACGTTTGATCTTCCAACGAAGGCAAATTCAGGCAAACCGGTTTTCGGCTGCATGGTTACAGTGGGATAACTGCCAATGAACTGTGGGCTTTTGAAAAACATTTAACTTCGTGGCGATTTTAATATTTACAATAGAGCAACATGGATGTCCCGCCAGAGAGGGGGCGAATTTAACTGAAATTGGAAACCTCACACGTAACACCTTACAATAAATCTACCGGCAAGAAGCGGCAGGTGGAAGAGATGTTTGACAACATCGCGCATAACTATGATTTTTTAAATCATCTTTTGTCGGTAAACATTGACAAACTATGGCGCAGGAAAGCGATGAATTTTCTCTTGGATAAACATCCGCAGACTATTCTTGATGTGGCAACAGGCACGGCTGATTTTTCAATTGCGCTTCAAAAATTGCAACCGAAAGAAATCATAGGGGTGGACATTTCAGAGAAGATGCTGGAGGTGGGGAGGGGGAAAGTGAAGAAAAGGAACCTTGCAAATATCATCACCTTGCAGCGCGCTGATTCGGAACAATTGCCCTTTGCAGACAATAGATTTGATGCCGTAACCGTTGCTTTTGGCGTGCGGAATTTTGAAAACCTGCAAGCAGGCATGAAAGAGATGTTTCGCGTGCTGAAGCCGGGAGGTATGGTTGTGGTGCTTGAATTTTCCAAGCCGCAGGGGTTTCCCATAAAACAGTTGTTTAATTTTTATTTTAAGAACGTGTTGCCCGTTATCGGAAGAATTTTCTCAAGCGACCAGCGGGCATACACTTATCTTCCCGAATCAGTGCAGGCGTTTCCCGAAGGAAAAGCGTTTGTGCAACTCATGGAAGAATGCGGCTATAAAGCAGTGCAATGCAAAATTTTAACATTCGGAATAGCATCAATTTACACAGGGGAAAAGCGCTGATAGTAGCGTGCCTGCTTGCCATGCCGCTTGTTTCGCAAGCGCAGCTAAATTATTTGGAATACGTGAACAAGAAGTTGTATTTCGGCATTATGCTTGGATTTAACAGCACCAGTTTTAAAATCACGCAGTCGCAAGAGTTTACTTATGACGATACTATACAGAAGATAAATGCCGGTCGCGGACCCGGTTTCAATCTCGGTATCATTTCAAATTACCGCCTTGGAAAATATTTTGACCTCCGCTTAATCCCTACGCTTTCTTTTGGAGGCAAAGATTTAAACTACACGCTCTACGACAGTTCGTTTGCGAAAAAATCCATCGAAAATATCAGCATTGAATTTCCGGTTGAGGTACGTTTTAAATCGCAACCTATTAAAGACATACGCCTCTATGTGCTCACCGGGCTGAAGTACAGCATTGATTTAGCTTCCAATGCAAAATCAAGACGGGCAGATGACCAGGTGAAGGTAAGCCGGCACGACCTTGCCTATGAACTGGGCTTGGGCATCCAGTTTTTTTTTCCGCTGTTTATTTTCTCGCCCGAAGTGAAAGTCGCCAATGGTTTTGTGAACTTACATTCTCGTAACGATTTGCTGAATTACTCCCGCGTGATTGATAAACTCTTCTCGCGCGGAATTATTTTCTCCCTGCATTTTGAAGGATAATTTCAATTAGGTGCATTATTTCGCATGTTTAAAGTTTGTTATCGTAATAAACAGAGGAAGAAAAAAAAACTGAAAATGGTATTTGTTGTATAAACAGTTGACTAAGAGTTAAAAACTACGTTCTTTCGTAAACCAAAAGTCCTGCTGCACGTATATTTGATTTGATAAAATAAGCGCGTTATGCAGAAGAAGCAGATTGCACATCCTTTCCACAAAATCATGTTCGACTATGATGAGTCCAAGCCGTGGACTACCCGCGATGAAAAGTTGCTGAATATTTACCTCGAGTTGCACGACCATGAGGCGAAGCGTCACGAGCAGGCGCGCGAACTGCTCAAGCAATACGGAGACCTCGACAGGCAGGTTGAAGCCGTGCGGAAGGAACAAAAGGAAATGAAAAAAAAACTCAAGTCAACGCGCGAAACAGCAGATCATATTCTTGCCGAGGTGAACCTGAAGCGCCCTAACGCGATGGAGCGCTTTGTGCAATTGGTGAATGATACGAATGATGCTATTCAGGAGTATGACAAGAAAATCCGTGAATTGGAAAAAGTGATTAAAGAGTTGACGGAGAAGAAAGATAAATACGAAGAAGAAGAGGAAGAAAACACGCTGTGGGACAGGCTCAGCGAATTGAAAATCACCTACGGCTATGACAAGAACCTTGCTACGGATTATGTAAGCTTTGATGATGATGAACAACGCTTTCGTGAAAAAGCGAGCTTCATTAGCCGCCAAAATGAAAACCACATGAACTTTTGCAACCGCGTGGTGGATAATTACAACAAACTGCTCCTCGAAACAGAAATTCAGTATGAAGTGTGGACTGAATTCGGAAAGCGCATGATACTCATCACGCAAATCACGGGAAGGAATTCTGGATTAACGGAAATCAGCACGAACTGATTCAGCGCAAATTTTTAACCTCTGTGAAAGGCTGTACGCCACACCGGGGAATAAAGGATTAACATTTTAAAAACCCCAAAGCGCTCTCCCGTTTTAGCGGAGAGCGCTTTTTATTTTGTGTTGGTATTATGCGCGAAGCCGAAAGAATGTGCTTAACATGTTGAGTGTTGTTTGCGGGGCGCATTCATTCTGAAACCAAAAACAGAAAACCTGTATTTTTGCGCCACAAAAAAACATCCCACCATGAAAGTTTCAGTAATCGGAGCAGGTAATGTAGGCGCCACTGTCGCCAATGTGCTTGCGCATTATGACGTTGTAAACGAAGTGATTTTGCTTGATATTAAAGAAGGCATTGCCGAAGGCAAGGCGCTCGACATCTGGCAAACTGCGCCAATCAATATGTACAGTACGCGCGTGAAAGGCGTAACGAATGATTACAACGCCACTGCCGGTTCAGATGTGGTGGTGATTACTTCGGGGCTGCCCCGCAAGCCGGGTATGAGCCGCGATGATTTGATTTCAACCAACGCAGGCATCGTGAAGTCGGTGACCGAAAATGTGGTGAAGCATTCGCCCAACACCATCATCATCGTGGTGTCAAACCCGCTGGACGTGATGACCTATTGCGCATACCTCACAGCAAAGTTTGATTCAAAGCGCGTATTCGGCATGGCGGGCATTCTTGACACGGCTCGCTACAAAGCATTCCTCGCGGAAGAAATCAACTGCTCCCCGAAAGATATTCAGGCTATGATTCTTGGCGGGCATGGCGACACGATGGTGCCCCTGCCGCGCTACACCACGGTGACGGGCATTCCCGTAACAGAACTGGTGAAGGCTGACAGACTCAATGCAATTATTGAGCGCACGAAAGTGGGCGGAGGTGAGCTCGTGAAACTGATGGGCACTTCTGCATGGTATGCACCGGGTGCAGCTGCTGCGCAAATGGTGGAGTCAATCGTGCGCGATGAAAAGCGCGTGTATCCCTGCTGCGTGTTGCTGAATGGCGAATATGGCATGAAAGATATTTATCTCGGTGTGCCTGTAGTGCTCGGCAAAAAAGGCGTTGAAAAAATAATCGAACTGAAACTCGACAGCGCGGAGAAAGACCTCCTCGAAAAATCAGCAGTTGCCGTGAAGGAAGTGATGGCAGTGCTTGATAAGATGGCGGTCGTGGCGTAATCATTTTTGAATTTCTTCTTAAGACCCGGCAGGCTTCAACACCTTTCGGGTCTTTTTTTGTGGATGCCGTGAGCACAAGTTTCTTTCGGGCAAAAAACAATCGTTTCGCTATCTTTGTTAGGAAAGAACAACATCCGGTTTATGAAAAAAACTCTCTTGCAAATCGCATTGGCGATTTTTTTTGTTTCAACACTCACCGCGCAGGCGGATAAGTGCTTCACAGACCAGCTTGTAAATAAAAAATATCAAAGCGATTCCGCGTATGCGCGGCAGTTTGATGCGTGGCGCAACTCCATCGTGCAGCTTGCGCAGCAACAGCAAATCGGAACACAGCGTGGCGCGCTCTACACCATTCCCATTGTGTTTCATGTCATTTTGAATTCACAGCAAACGCTCAACTCAGTTACAGATGCCGCTATCCAGACGCAATTAGCAACGCTGAATAAGGACTTCAGAAAACTGAATTCTGACACCACCACTATCCGCACAGTTTTTAAGCCGATTGCTTCAGATATTGAAATTCAATTTTGTCTTGCGCAGCGCGACCCGAATGGAAATTCAACAACAGGCATCACCCGCACGCTCACTTCACATGGCGCATGGGACCCAAGCACAGAGGGTGATGACATGAAGTTCACCGCATCAGGCGGCATCAACGCATGGCAGCCTACAAAGTATTTGAATGTTTGGATTGTTGATATTGTAGGTTCGGTAAATGGCGGCACTGCGGGATATGCTTATGTGGGCGGAGGCGGCTCTGATGGCTCATCTGTTGATGGCATCGTGCTTGATTTTCAAATAGGATTCGGAAGCAACGAACGTTCACTCACGCATGAAGTGGGGCATTACATGGGTTTGTTGCACACCTGGGGCACAGCAAACAGTTGCAGCAATGATGATGGCATAGCAGATACTCCTGAAAGTTTCACCTCCAATTTCGGATGCGACTATTCTGAAAACTCCTGCACCTCGGGCAACCCCGACCTGCCCGACCAGATTGAGAACTATATGGACTATTCCTCTTGCCCCGCCATGTTCACCGTGCAACAGAAAACAGTGATGCGCAGCGTGCTCACCGGCTCGCGTAGTTCATTGCTCACATCAACGGGTTGCCAGGCGGTGAATTCAGCGCCCACTGCAAATTTTTACGCATCAGCAACAACAGTATGCACGGGCAGCACCATCGCTTTCATAGATAATTCAACGAATGGCGCAATCTCATGGGCTTGGTCATTTCCGGGCGGAACGCCTTCTTCTTCCACGCTGCAAAATCCCTCTGTCACCTATGCAACAGCGGGTACATATAACGTAACGCTGATTGCCACAAATGGCTTCGGCTCCGATACGGAAACAAAATCAAATTATATCACAGCAGGCATAGGCATCGCTACAACAATTTTCTCTGAAAACTTTGAAGGCAACACCGCAACGTGGTCATCAGTGAATCCCGATGCTGGTTTAACATGGGAAGTTGTTGCGGGAATTGCAGGAAGCCTGCCGGGCGACCGCGCAGCGCGCGTTCATATTTTTGATTATGACGCGGCAGGGCAGCGTGATGGGTTGGTTTCTCCGGTAATCAGCCTTGTAAATAAAACACAGGTGAGCCTTACATTTAATTATGCGCACCGCAGGTATTCGCAAAATGAGCACGACTCGTTGATTGTCTATGTTTCCACGAATGGAGGAACATCTTACACAAGGGTTTATGCAAATGCAGAAGATAATCTTGCGGGCGCATCGTTTGCTACTGGCACAATCTATCAAGGGGATTTTGTTCCTGCTGATGCGGTTGATTGGTGCGCGGCAAGCGCTACGGGCGTTACCTGCCCGGTGATTAATTTGAATGCTTACAGCGGGCAGGCAAACTTCCGCATCAAGTTTGAAATCTATAACGACTTTGGAAATAATATTTACATTGATAACATTGCGCTCACGGGTGTATGCAGCGGTGCAGTAGGGCAGGCTCCAACAGCCAATTTCACTACGAATAATACTTCGGGATGCAACGCGGTGTCTGTCACCTTCAGCGACCAATCAACCAATTCGCCCACATCTTGGAGCTGGCAGTTTACCGGAGGAACCCCTTCCACTTCCACGCAGCAAAATCCCACTGTGAGTTACAGCGCACCGGGAACATATAATGTCACGCTCACTGCCACGAATACAAATGGCGCTGATGCGGAAACAAAATCAAGCTACATCACCGTGCTTGCAAGCCCCACATCAAGCTCCACATTTGTAAATGCGTCATGTCCCGGAATCAACACGGGCAGCGTGAACTTGTCGGTGAGCGGAGGCGCATCTCCTTACACATACTTATGGTCAAACGGAGCCACCACGCAAGACCTCAGCAACATTGCAGGCGGAACCTACACCGTTACGATAACTGATGCAAACACCTGCACCGCCACAGGCTTCACAACAGTAGGCAATGGCATCGGACCTATAGCAACAGTTTCAGCATTTGATGCTTCGTGTTCAGGCGTAAACAACGGGCTTGTTGATTTGAGTGTAACAAGTGGAACATCGCCTTATACTTATGTGTGGTCAACCGGCTCTACTTCACAGGATTTAAGCAGCATCGCTTCGGGAACATATACAGTAACTGTTACAGATGCAAACGGATGCACCGCAGGACAAACAGGCATTGTTGGGAAAGGAAGCTCGCTGCAATTATCGGTAAGCATCCATGCTGATTCCATGAATACAGGCACAGGCAGTGTTCTTGTAACTGTATCAGAGGGCACTGCGCCTTATGGTTATCTATGGAGCACCGGCTCAACTTCCGTTGTTATCACCGGGCTGAATGTCGGAAATTATTCTGTTACCGTTACCGATGTCAACGGCTGCGAAGCATCGGGCATCTATACCGTGGCAAATGACACTACGGGCAATGTTTCATCTGGGCAAACAATTGATTTGTCGTATTCTATTTATCCGAATCCTGCGGATGGGTTGCTAAATGTGCAAGTGAGCGCAGTCGTTTCGGGTGAAATCAGGTTGAGGCTTTACAATGCCATCGGGCAAAAAGTAATGGAGCAATCTTATTCCAATGCTTTGGCAATCAATGCCATTATGAATGTAAGCATCTTGGAAGAAGGAATCTATTTCCTCCGGTTAGAAAACAACAGCAAAACCGCAGTGAGCAGGATAGTGGTGATGAGGAATTAAGAATTAGAAATTATGCGGGTAATCGCCTATTCCGCATACCAATCTCTCGCCTTCGCCAAATCCACTTTATAAAGCATGTTATTGAGTGTTCCCCAAACAACAAAGTAACCGGTATTATTCACCGTTCCTAAGCCCACACCACCTTTCAGAGTTTCGTCCCACGGGAGGTTGTGTTGCGTTTTTTCATTAGAAACAACGCTTTCCGCTTTTACAGCTTGCGCGCTGCCAATGGAAAAAATCAATAAGCTCAGACTACAGAATACGATAGAGATGCTCACGGCTATGGTGAGGATTCTTGAAGCAAGAGGGTCGGATGTTTTCATGCGGTGATTTTTGTTTTTAAAAAATTGTGAGGAAGCATACAGCCAAGGTAAGCAATTTGCAGAGTTTGCCGTCTGAGATTTACATTTTACCCGGAGCAATTCTGGAGAATCAAATGCGCTCTGAAAGATTTATTTACCGGGTGTCACCAGCGTTTTGAAATGCCTGCTGAATAACGCAGACATCCCGCCTCCAATGAAAATCCCCAACACTCCGCCACCTGTTATATCAAGCGGGTAATGCACGCCCACATATACTTGAGCATAGCAAACAAGAGCCGCCCATAAAAAACCGATTGGTAAAATGATTTTTGAATATTGCCACACCACGATGCCCAAAAATGTCGCAACCCCAAAATGGTTTGCCGCATGGCTTGATGTGAAACTGAAGCCGCTGCCGCAGCCGCGCACAAGCAGCCGCATGTATTCATCCCAAAGCGGGTCGTTGCAGGGGCGCAGTCGCCCGACTAATGGTTTAATAATATCGCTGCTGATTTGGTCGCAGAACAACACCGCAATTCCCAAATAGAGCATTGCAAATACACCGCGCTGTTTGTAATTCAACACGAAGAAACTTACGATGAAAACATAAAGAGGCGTCCACGTGTATTTATCGCGCAGCCAAGGCAGCAAAGAGTCAAAAAAGGAATTTACCCAAACGCTATTGACTAAATAAAACAGCGTTCTGTCCCATTCTATCAGTTGTTCAAGCATGCCCTTTCGTTGCGATGAGGATAAGACGGTCTGAGTCGTTCGCGAAAGGCTTCAAATCATACGAGCCGAAACGCTCCGTGACGGAAAGCCCGGCTTCTTCAAAACAATGCTGTAATTCATGAGCCAGATATGCGCGCACCCGCTCCTGAAATTTTTGCTCTGTTCCGTTTGCGGTCACCACAATGTTCTTATAGATGAAACCATTTTCCACGATGCGCGAAATATCAAAGCGCGTCCCGTTTATTTCTTTTGTTTCATTTTTTACCAATGCGGCAATCACTTTTTCTGCATTGAAAAAATCCAGCACAAATAAGCCACCGCTATTTAATCCCTTGAACACGTTATGCAGCACGCGCACATGCTCATGATCGGTATCGAAATAGCCGAAGCTGGTAAACAGGTTCAGCACATAATCATAATAATTGATGCGGAATGAATTTCGCATGTCATGCACATAGAAACTCAGGTTGTCGCGCTCATCTCTGCGCGCTTTTTCAATCAGCTCATCTGAAAGGTCAATGCCTGTAACTTCATATCCTTTTGATGCGAGATATACTGAATGTCTTCCGCTGCCGCAGGCAAGGTCGAGAAAACGCGCATGTGATTCCGGGCGCAGATGGTTTAATAATGCTTCAATAAATTCCTTTGCTTCAGAGCGGTCGCGCTTGTAATACAGCAGTTCATAAAAAGGCGAATGAAACCATGATTCAAACCATTCATTTTTTTCAGGCATAGTAGAGGTTGCAGCGCGGCTAAAATAGATAAAAGAGGAACACCCCAACGGCAGTTATTCTACAACTAAAAATGTTTAGTCTCCAAGCTATATGATTTATTAACCGATTCAGCCAAGCGCTTTGCTCATCAAACAGGTCTGTTTACATCTCTATCTGTGGGCAGTACCCCACAACCCAAAAACTTCATTTATTTTTGGGTAATGAAAAACATTTTAACCCTTTCACTTTTGGCTTGTGCAATCATGCTCAGTACTGCCTGCCAGAAAAAAGCTGTTCCGGCAAAGGGTGGCAATGCATCCACCACAACTGTTGCTCCTGATGTTGTGCTTGCAGAATCAGGACAGGCGCTGATACATGCGGGTGATAGCAAAGCTGCGATTCTTGAGTTGGATAAGGCGATAGAAGAGAATCCTAAAAATGCAGATGCCTATTACTGGCGCGCGGTGGCAAAATGCTATCTCAGTGACAACGCAGGTTGTTGTGCTGATTATGTACAAGCAGAAAAGCTGGGGCATCCCTCAGCAAAAGAGATGCTTGAGAAAAATTGCAAGTAGAGAGCAGCGAGTACACATCCTGTTTTTAGTTTGCCTGAAATTCAAAACTCAAAACTTCATTAAATTTGCCCGCAATCAACAGCTATGATTAAACTCACGATTGATAATATCGAGGTAGAAGTAGAACCCGGCACTACCATTTTGAATGCTGCGCGCAAAATTGGCGGCAAGATTGTTCCGCCCGCGATGTGTTACTACACCAGCCTGAAAGGCAGCGGTGGCAAGTGTCGCGCCTGTTTGGTAAAGGTGGCGCAAGGCTCCGCGAAAGACCCGCGCCCCATGCCCAAGCTCGTGGCTTCGTGCATGATGCAGGCGCAGGACGGCATGGTGGTGGAAAATACCACATCGCCCGATGTGCTTGATGCGCGAAAAGGAATCGTTGAACTTTTGTTGATTAATCATCCGCTTGATTGCCCCATTTGCGATCAGGCAGGCGAATGTGATTTGCAGGATTTTGCATTTGCACACGGCACGGCAAAGACACGCTATGAAGAAGACAGACGTACGTTTGACCCCGTTGATTTGGGTGATAATATTAAACTGCACATGACGCGCTGCATCCTCTGCTACCGATGCACACAGGTTGCCGACCAACTGACTGACGAGCGTGTGCATGGCGTGCTGAACAGAAGTGATGCTTCAGAAATTGCTACCTACATTAAGACTGCGATTGACAACGACTTCTCCGGCAACATGATTGATGTGTGTCCCGTGGGAGCATTAACGGATAAGAAGTTTCGCTTTAAAGACCGCGTGTGGTTTACGAATCCTTTTGATGCGCACCGCGACTGCCCCAAGTGTTCCAGCAAAACAGTGTTGTGGATGCACGGAAAAGAAGTGCGCAGAGTAACGGGGCGCAAAGATGAATATGGCGAAGTGAAAGAATTCATTTGCAACGAATGCCGCTTTGAAAAGTTAGATGCAAATGATTGGATAATTGAAGGACCGCGTAAAGTGAAACGGAACTCGGTGATTTCTCAAAATCATTACACAGAGTTGAAAGTGCCTACTGTGTTGAAGCCTTCGGAGATTAGGTAGTCGTAAGTCGTAAGCGGTTAATCGTTAGAACAAGCAGCTAACCACTAATAACTAACCATTGTCCGCTAACAACTAATAGCGCACCACCTTCATCACTCTTGCTGCATTTCCTGTTTTCAGATGCAGGAAATAAATCCCTTCGCTCACTAAACTCAAATTCAACTCAATGCCGCTTTGTATTTCTGTAGCGGAAACAGTTTTCTGAAGCAACAATTTTCCAACGGTATCAAATAAGCGCAATGTAGTTTCAGCATTTGCGAATCCGCTTTTCACGGTAACGAGTCCGTTGTTTGGGTTGGGAAATAATTCAATGTTGCTCAACGCAATCTCATCAACGCTCGTGAGGTTTAAGAGTACAACGGGTTTGTAAAGCGTATCCGCGCATCCTAATAAAGAAACGATTACTTGTATCGTATCAAATCCTTCCGTGTTGTTCCAATCAATCGTTGCGATGCTTGTCGCTTGCCCGCCAATGATTGCACCGCTGCTTTGCCAGGTGTAATTGTAGCCTGCGTTCACCGTGAATGTAGCGGGAATATTCGTGTCAACCGTATCAAGTCCCGCAATGTCGCCAGCATCTAAAACAGCGCCCTCCAGAATCGTGATGATTGACGAAGCGGTGCATCCGTTGGCATCAGTAACTGTAACGGTGTGCGTGCCTGCGGGCAAGTTGGTTGGCGAATCGCCAGTATGTCCGTTGTTCCACAAATAAGTGTAAGCAGGAGTGCCACCGCTGCCAAATACTTTTGCCGCGCCACTATTATCACCAAAGCAAGTAACCCGCTGGGTATAGCTTGCTGTAACTACAATCAGCGGAGCGGGCGCATTAATAAATACATTGGAAATAATCGTTGTGCCGGTAGAATCAGAAACAGTTACACTGTAACTGCCTGTTGAAAGATTATTAACTGTTGTTATAGTGTGTCCCGTACTCCATAAGTAGGAGTAGGGTGGTGTTCCCCCGGAAACAAATACGCTCACGGAGCCCTCATTGCCGCCCGTGCAGGAAACATTTACAGACGAAAGCAAAGCAGTGAGCGGCAGGTTTGTTCCGCAATCATTCACATTGATGGTTGCGCTTGCTGAATTCACACATCCGTTGAGCGTGGTTGCCGTTACGGTGTAAACTGTGGTGTCAGTTGGCGTTGCAACGGTGGTGGAGCAATTGGAGCAGCTTAATCCCGTAGCGGGAGTCCACACATAATTTGAAAACCCGGTGGGCGCGGTGAGGATAACGCCCGTGGTGCGGCAAATGGTAGCATCATTCAGCACGATATCGGTAGCGCTGTCAACCGTGATGGTAATTGTGTCGCGGTAATTGTTGTTGCAACTGTCGGTTGCTTCTACCCAATAAGTGCCGGGGAAAAAAGTGGTTCTGATTTGGTCGCTCGTGCCATCATCCCACAAATAAGTTTTGTATCCTGCGCCCGCATCAAGCGGAATAGCAGCATTGGCGCAGGTAACGATGTTGGGACCTAAATCAAGCGGGGTGGGGGAGATGGCGGTAACATTTAAATTCATGCAGTAGGATTGCTGCGAAGGCAAGCCTTCATCCGCTGCAAGTTTCACATAATAATTGCCCGCCTGCGGATAATAAACAGGCGCGGGAAACTTGAGGTTGCTGTAAGTGATGCCGCAATCTGGAAACGTGAGTTTCGCCATTGCGCCACTATACGAAACAGACGTAAACATCGTGAGTCCCCCATCCGTTCTGATGATTTTTCCCGCAGTGCCTGTTCTTGGAAGCCCGTTGCTGAAGCTGTTTGTGATGACTTGCGGTGTTGCATTGATAGAATCTAAATGGATGATGGTATGCGCTGACTGATTTTCTTTTAGAATAACGCCATCAAAACTTCCGTCACAGTTTTGATAAAGCGACACATCGCCATGATAGCCTGTGCCATACGCAGCGAACGCGCCCGAAACAGGCGTGTTGGCGAGTGAATTGCCGAACGAAAGCAGCTTCATTCCGTTGTTTACGTTCGTAACATACGCATAATGGTTGCCATTCACTTTATGATAGCTGAAGCCCCAGCAGTTCGTGCATTGGGTTTGATAGGCGTTTTGCACATTGTTCGTTACATCGTTGCCGAGATATAAAACATTGAATCCCCCGTTTCTTGCAACTACAAGCAGCCACCATGTGTTGGTTTCACGCACCGCTTCAATCTTGCTCGCCCAATTAATGTTACCGGCAGTAAACCCTGTTACCTGCGTTACAGATGGAGTATCATTTGCAACAGTAGTTCCGAAATCAAAGCGGTAAATGCTGTTGTAATAAATGGCAAACCCGTAATAATTTCCGCCATCATACACCACATCAATGCCATGCGCGTAAGTCGCAGTAATTGAAGGGGTGTATATCGGGTGAACGACAGGCGTGTTGTTCACGCTGTTGCCGAAATCCAACCGGTAAACAGTGTTTACAAAAGAACTGGTTGTGCTGTATGCGCTGTAAAAAGCATGATAGTTTCCGTTGTGGTCTTTAATCAACTCCGCTCCTGCTGGCAAAGGTCCAACCACCGGGTAACTCTGCACGGTTGGTATTCCCAAATTAGCCTGCTCGCAAAACGTCCATGAATAGTTTGTATAGCGGCAATTCGTATCAGGTGTGAAAGTGATAGGGAGACAAGTGGTTGGCTGCTGTGGCGAGTATGTGAAAGAAACAGCGCAGGGTTGCCCCACCTGAATGAAATTCACAATTGAAGTAGTGTCGCTGCATATCGCACCGTTTGCAATGAGGTAAATAGGATACGTTCCGCTTGCGTTAAATGTATGGGTGTAAGTGGTTGATGAATTGCTCACCAAAACGCCATCCACATACCAATTGAATGAAGTGCCTCCAATGGAAGTATTGGTGAACGTGATTTGCCCGCTAACATTCACGGCAGTGGTGCTTTGTGTCATGCTTGCCACCACTCCGCATGTTACGGTAATGGTGTCGTTGAAATAAGCAACGCAATTCGGGTCGCTGCCTGTTGCCACAAGGCGGATAATGTAAGTGCCTTGTTGTGTGAAATTGTAGCTCGGAGAAATTCCTGAAGAAAAGGATTGTCCGTTAATCAACCAATTGTAAGTTGCCGCATTTACGCTTTGGTTGGTGAAGGTTACTGCACTGCCTATTGTTGTGCTGGTGGAGGAAGCAGCGAATTGCGCAGTGATGTTTGTTGTGCAGGGATTATTGCAGGAAATGCAATTCAATAAACTGGAGCGCACATTCTCAATATGCCACTGCATTCTGTCGGTTTGTCCCTGCGTGTACATATTCATACAGGCGGGAAATCCATAATCCATATAGTTCGTGTGATTGTCGGGCTGGTCGCTTGTGAAACCCGATTGCGCATCGGTGCTGCATGTGTTCGCGCTGCCGCCACAAGCAATAGCCGCAGTGGATTGGTCGGGAGGCGTGTCGCATACTTTATCGCCATCGTTTAGGCAATTGTTATTGGTGCAGCCGCCCTGAAAAGTGTGATATAATCCGAGGTAATGCCCCAACTCATGTACGGCAACACCCGTATTGCCCGGACTTGATCCAAAATATCTTGCCTCTACTACTAACCCGTCAACGCTGCCTCCATGCGAAGAAGGGAAATACGCATAGCCTGCAACACCGCATCCGCTGCTCTGGCTACAGATTTCTTTCACAATCCAAATGTTTGCATAGCAAAGCGGATTCCATCGGCTCAGGTTTTTCATTTGCACATCATCCGCCATATCCAAATCGGTGAGCGATGATTGCACCCGCACAATGCCGTTGGTAACTGCGCCCTGCGGAGTTTGCTTTGCAAGGCAAAATTGAATATTGGTGTTCACGCCATTTAGCGAATCGTAATAACCCACGTTTGCGAAAGCATCGTTAATGTGGTCAATCGCATCAAAGACCTGTGCATCAGAAATATTTTCAGCGCCATTATTATGAATAACATGCACCACAACCGGCAGCACGTAAGAGCCGCCAGCCTGCCTGAAAGCAACCCCTTGCCGCTGATTCATTTGCTGATAAATAGCTTGTTCGAGCAGCGTATGTTTTTGTTGAATCGCAGGGTCTTGCAATGCGCGGCTGTGCATCAGGTCTGTTCCGCAGGTAGGAGGTTGCTGGCTGAAGAGTTGAAAGGAAATAATTGTGAGAAAAAGGATGCCGGATAATTTCATGTATTCATGTTTTTGGAACGTGGTAAAAATACTTTTAAGCGGGCGCAAATCATAACCGAGAACCACTCCAACCGCTGATTGGGCAAAGATTTAACGACTCATTAATTTTGATTGAACAAAAGCGCTGAGTTATTCACATTTCTATCTGAATACCTTGAAAAAGTATTGTTCCCTTTTTTCTACTTTTGCGGGGCTTTAAAAAAATGAAGTAAGAAGAAGCGGCTTGAGGCTTTCAGCTAATGGCTAACAGCGAATAAAGAATGGATTTTATCATCTACAAACTCATCGTTATCGCAGCCGTTTTCGGCATGACAATGACGATTGCCATGTATGCAACGCTTGCCGAGCGCAAGTTCTCGGCATTCCTGCAAGACCGCATCGGACCCAACCGCGCGGGTCCCTTCGGGTTGTTGCAACCGCTCGCAGATGGCATCAAGTTTTTTTTCAAAGAAGAGTTCACGCCTTCCAGTGCTGACAAATGGCTTTTTATTATAGCGCCCGGTATTGCAATGACAACAGCCCTGATGGTTGGAGCGGTGATTCCCTGGGGTGATACTATAACAATCAACGGCACACCATACCTTCTTCAAATCACTGACCTTGATATTGGAGTGCTCTATGTGTTTGGCGTTGTTTCCCTCAGCGTTTACGGCATTATGATTGGCGGATGGGCTTCTAATAATAAGTATTCCTTGCTTGGAGCGTTGCGGGCATCATCACAAATCATCAGCTATGAATTAGGAATGGGCTTGTCCTTAATCGGCTTGCTGCTCATTTCCGAAACACTCAGCCTTCGCGGAATTGTGGTGCAGCAAGGACAACCATTGGTTATTCCTTTCACCGGAATCAGCATTGACGGATTGCATTGGAATGTATTCTTTCAACCTCTCGGCTTTATCATTTTCACCGTGTGTGCTTTTGCTGAAACCAACCGTGCTCCTTTCGATTTGCCTGAGTGCGAAGCTGAACTCGTAGCGGGTTATCACACCGAGTACAGCAGCATGAAGTTGGGTTTGTTTCTTTTCGCTGAATATATCCACATGTTCACCTCATCCGCAATGATGGCGGTGTTGTTTTTCGGAGGCTTCAACTTCCCGTTCATGAACTCCTTGGGACTTGATGCGAATGTCGTTACGATTCTCGGTCACTTAGCCATGATGGGCAAAACATTGTTCTTCATGTTTGTGTTTATCTGGGTGCGCTGGACATTGCCGCGTTTCCGCTACGACCAGTTGATGAAGTTGGGCTGGCAGATTTTGATACCATTGGCATTAGCGAATATTTTTGTAACTGCTTTAATCATCCTCATTACGGGATAAAGGAAAAATGGAAAAGCTAACGAATCGTTCAAAAGTTGTTGTCAAAAAGGAGATGACCTTCATGGAGAAGATATACATCCCTGCAATTTTGGGCGGGATGAAAATCACCTTCAGTCATTTCTTTAAGAAGAAGCGCACGATTCAATACCCCGAAGAAAAAAGAGTGTTCAGTCCGGTGTTTCGCGGAATGCATGTATTGAGAAGAGATGAGCAGGGCAGGGAGCGTTGCACTTCTTGTGGGCTGTGCGCAGTTGCGTGTCCTGCGGAAGCAATCACAATGACATCAGGCGAGCGCAAACCGGGCGAAGAAGGTTTATATCGTGAGGAAAAATATGCGGCATCGTATGAAATCAATATGCTGCGCTGCATCTTCTGCGGATTGTGCGAAGAAGCATGTCCCAAGCAGGCGATTTTCCTCACCGACAGAATCACTCCCTCAAATTACACGCGCGAAGATTTCATTTATGACAAAAGCATCCTTGTAGAGCCTGCTGATAAACAAGTTTCCGTTGACAAGCGCATGAGTTCTTATGAGGTAAATAAGGATTTCGGAAAATGAGTTTGAATCAAATCGCATTTTTAGGATTAGCTGCAATGGCGCTGTTGGGCGCAATCATGGTGGTGACTTCAAAACGGCCGCTCTACTCTATCTTATATCTCATCTTCACTTTCTTTTGCATTGCCGCGCACTATGTTATTCTCAATGCACAATTTCTTGCAGTCGTTCAGGTAATAGTTTATGCAGGCGCAATCATGGTGTTGTTCCTGTTCGTGGTGATGTTGCTGAATTTGAATGAAGAAGCCCAGCAGTCTTCATTGCTGAAAGTTGCCGCAGCGATGTCCGGTGGTATGCTCTTACTTCTTACCGTTGCCGGAGTGGTGAAAGGAGTTGGCGAAGGTAAAAGCGGACTTACGCAAGCCGTGCTCTACCCAACTACCGGAATCGGTTCTGTAGGCGAGTTGGGCTTGGCGTTGTTCAACCAGTATTTGATTCCGTTTGAAGTTGTTTCGATACTTTTTCTTTCTGCCATGGTTGGCGCTGTAGTATTAGGACGAAAAGATTAATCCCGAATGAACGAATCTGTCTCTACCCTCCAAACCATCCCGCTCAATTGGTATATCTATTTGAGCCTTACGCTGTTTGCGATTGGCGTAACAGGCGTGTTGCTCAGGCGCAATGCAATTGTGCTGTTGATGTGCATTGAAATCATGCTGAACGCAGCGAACCTGTTGTTTGTAGCATTTTCCGCTTACAGTGGCGACCCTTCCGGGCAGTTGTTCGTGTTTTTTGTAATGGTGGTGGCAGCGGCAGAAGTGGCGGTGGGTTTGGCAATCATTGTAATGATTTATAGGAATTTGAAGTCGGTGAACATAAACCTATTAGATAAGCTGAAATGGTAAACTTAGTTTGGCTCGTTCCCATCCTTCCTCTCATTGGCTTCCTCATCAACGGGTTGCTGCGCAATAGACTCCCGAAAACGATGTCGGGCGTGATTGGCAGTGGAGCGGTGTTTGGAAGTTTCCTCGTTACCTGCGGAATTTTCATTGAACATCTCGCGCATCCGCATAATTCTGTTGTTGTTCCTTTATTTGATTGGATTGTAGTCGGCAGTTTCTCTACGCAGTTTGCTTTCCAGGTTGATTCGCTTTCTTTAATAATGATGCTTGTTATCACAGGCGTGGGTTTTCTCATTCATGTTTACTCAATGGGTTACATGCACGATGATGAAGGGCACAATAAATTTTTCGCGTATCTCAACCTGTTTATCTTCTTTATGCTGCTGCTCGTAACGGGCAGCAATTACCTATTACTATTTGTTGGTTGGGAAGGCGTGGGTTTATGTTCCTACTTGCTCATTGGCTTCTGGTTTAAAAATCATGACTACAACGATGCTGCAAAAAAGGCATTCATCGTAAACCGCATCGGTGACTTGGGTTTCCTGCTTGGCATGTTGCTGATTTGGACAACCTTCGGCTCGTTGAATTATCATGAAGTGTTTGATTCCGTGTTGGCGAAATTCAACAGCGGTGAACTCACGATGGGCGCGCCTGTTTTAGTTGCAATCGGAGTGTTGTTATTCATTGGTGCAATGGGAAAGAGTGCGCAGATTCCGCTTTACACGTGGTTGCCCGATGCAATGGCGGGTCCCACTCCTGTGTCAGCACTTATCCATGCCGCTACGATGGTTACGGCTGGTATTTATCTCGTGGTGCGTTCCAACGTGATTTATACACTTGCCCCTGCGGCACTCTCACTGATTCTTGTAGTTGGAATTGCAACAGCATTGTTTGCAGCAACAATTGGCTTGTTTCAAAACGACATTAAGAAAGTGCTTGCTTATTCAACGGTTTCGCAGTTGGGTTACATGTTCGCTGCGTTGGGCGTTGGCGCGTTCACGAGCGGAATGTTTCATCTAATGACACACGCTTTTTTCAAAGCGTTGATGTTCCTTGGCGCGGGTAGTGTGATTCACGCGATGGGTGGAGAACAGGATTTACGCAACATGGGTGGTTTGAAAAAATGGATGCCGATTACTTTTGGGACGTTCTTAATTGGTACGCTTGCCATCTCAGGTATTCCACCTTTTTCAGGATTCTTTTCCAAAGATGAAATTCTTGCGAATGTTTTCGCGCACAGTCCAATCGCTTGGGGATTGCTCTTGATTGGTTCGCTGCTCACCACATTCTATATGTTCCGTTTATTTTTCCTCGCATTCACAGGAAAATTTCGGGGTACACATGAGCAGGAGCATCATTTACACGAATCGCCTAAGCTCATCACCTTCCCGTTAATTGTACTTGCAATCCTCTCAGCAATTGGAGGCGCTTTCGGTTTGCCCGCATTGCTTCATGCTCCACATAAGTTGAATGAATTCCTCGCACCGATTTTTGAAGGAAGAGAGCAAATTCATGCTGCATTAAACATCGAACATCATCACCTTTCACATTCCACCGAATGGATGCTGATTGGAATCACAGTCACTGCTGTTGCGCTTGTAATTTTTGCTGCGAGCAGAATGTTTGCAAACTATCAGAAAGAAGGTGAGCCGACTTCATTCTTTAAGAAACTCATTTACAACAAATACTATGTGGATGAATTGTATGACGCGATTATTGTGAAGCCCCTGATGAAAATTTCAGACTTGTTTTATGAAGTGATTGAAAGCGTGTTTGTGGATGGATTCAGCAAACTCACCGCAGCTACTGCAATGGCATCAGGCAAAACTTTCCGTCTGATTCAAACCGGCAGCGTGGGAACATATTTATTTATCATGGTGGTGGGTGTGATTGTGATGGTGCTTGCGGGGTATTTTATTTAGAAGAGAATGAATTTAGCTATTAATAAAGTACAAATGTTCGGACTCCCTCTCCTTTTGGAGAGGGGCGGGGTAAGGAGATTTTCAGGAGCAGGAACGCTTTCTCCGAAGAAGCCTCACCCTGAAGCGCTTCGCTTTCTGTCCCTCTCCAGTTGGAGAGGGAAAAGCCAACCCGCACCCTCTGCGGTTAAAAATTATCGAATCAAAGCATGAATCTTATTACAGCCATATTAATCTTCTTCCCTCTTGCTTCCATTCCAATTCTCTATTTGGTGAAGCAGGAACATGTGAAGTATGCCTCGCTTGTTTCAACTTTGATTTCGCTCGTGCTGTCGCTGTTTGTGGTGGTGAATTTTCAAAACATTGCCGACACCCAATTCCTGTTGGACTACTGGTGGATTGAGTCGCTCGGCATCAGTTTCAAAGTGGGCATTGATGGCATCAGTTTATTGATGGTGTTGCTCACGAATTTCCTGATGCCTATTATAGTGATTTCCAACTTCAACCGCGATCAGCCACAGGTGCGCCACTATCACGCAATGATACTCGCCACGCAAATGGCGTTCATCGGAGTGTTTGTCGCGCTGGATGCGTTCCTGTTTTACATCTTTTGGGAACTCGCGCTGATTCCAATGTATTTCATCTGCCTCTTTTGGGGCAAAGAAGGGAAAGTGCAGATTACGTTTAAGTTCTTCCTTTACACGCTCGCAGGCAGTTTGGTGATGTTGGTTGCGCTTATCTATTTGTATTTACAAACTCCCGCACCGCACACGTTTGACATTGCTGCGTTTTACAATCTCAATCTTTCTGCCACAGAGCAAAGCATTCTTTTCTGGGGCTTGTTCCTCGGATTTGCCATTAAGGTTCCGTTGTTTCCGGTTCACGGCTGGTTGCCTGACACACACACAGGCGCGCCTACGCAAGGCACGTTGCTCCTTGCAGGTATCATGTTGAAGATGGGTATTTATGGCGTGATTCGATGGGTATTGCCAATCGTTCCCGAAGGCGTGATGGAATGGAAAGACTGGGCAATCATGATGGGAATTATTGGAATTGTATATGGCTCATGCGTTGCCATTGTGCAAAAAGATTTCAAACGTCTGATTGCGTTTTCATCCATCGGTCACTTGGGCTTAACGATTGCCGGAATTTTCGCGCTCAACATTCAAGGCTTGCAAGGCGGATTGTTGCAAGCGGTAAATCACGGTATCACCTCAGTAGGATTGTTCTTCATTGCAGATATTATTTATGACAGAACGCACACACGAGAAATCAGCAAGTTGGGTGGCATCGTACATAAAGCGCCAACGATGGCGGTGTTCTTTATGATTATGCTCTTGGGCAGCATCGGGCTTCCGCTCACAAATGGTTTCGTGGGAGAATTTTTGTTATTCCTTGGATTGTATCAGTATAATATGTATTTCACCGCAGTTGCCGGGTTGGGAATCATTCTTGGTGCGGTGTATATGCTGCGCTCGTATCAGCGTGTGATGCTGGGTGAAACGAATTCACACACAGAAGAATTTACAGACATCTTGATGTCTGAAAAAGTGGTGCTTGGCGCATTGGCGATTGCGGTGTTTGCAATCGGCATTTACCCGAAGCCATTACTAAATTTTGCAGAGCCTGCTTTGCAGCAGATTTTGGAGCAGTACAATACGTTTTTGACTTTGAAATAAATTTAAATGGGAGGAATTATCCTTTTGTCGGTTCTTGGCGCAGCAACACTCATCAGCGGTGTTTTCAATAAGCGTAAAATCTTATTGCCGCTCACGTTGTTTGGGCTTGCCATTACCTTCCTGCTGAATCTTGGTGAATGGCGAGGTGCTGTTCCGTTTTTTAGCGACCTCATTGCGCCTTACAATAACGGGATGTTGGATTTCGACAACTTCGCTTTTGCTTTTACAAGTTTGTTATTGTTTGCAAGTATGTTGGTACTCGCGCTTTCGCAATTTCAAGTGAAAGAAGATTTAGAACATGCCGGGGAGTTTTACGCCATCCTGTTATTTACCATTGTAGGCGGGGTGGTGATGGTATCATTCAGCAACCTTGTGATGCTGTTTATCGGAATTGAAATTCTCTCTATCTCACTTTATGTAATGGCAGGCAGCCGAAAATACAACGCGCAATCCAACGAAGCATCCTTGAAATATTTTCTACTTGGTTCTTTTGCCAGCGGATTTTTGTTGCTTGGTATCGCATTGATTTACGGCACAACAGGTAGCCTTGATTTGCCGGGTATCAGCACTTACATCACAGTAAATGCAAACTCACTTCCGTTTTTAACTGTGCTTGGAATTATGATGATTATCATGGGAATGGCGTTTAAAGTTTCTGCTGCGCCATTTCACAACTGGGCGCCTGATGTGTATCAGGGTTCGCCAACGGTGATTACAGCTTTCATGGCAACCGTGGTGAAAATTGCTGCTATTGCCGCTTTCCTCCGTTTGATGATGGGCAGTTTCGCAGCCGCGCAAGGTTGGTGGACGATTTTACTTTCGGTGATTGCCATTCTTACCATGACTATCGGAAATATCACTGCGCTTTATCAAACAAACTTCAAACGCCTGATGGCTTATTCGGGAATTTCACACGCTGGCTACTTGTTGATTGGCATTGTAGCGCTTACCTATGATAACGGCTCCTTCAGCTCCTCAGGCGCGATTCTTTATTACACGTTTGCTTATGCAATGGCTTCGATTGCCGCATTTGCAGTGTTGCTTGTAATTGCAGGAAACACAGGCGATTCTTCCATCAGCGCATTCAACGGTCTTGCAAAGCGCGACCCCTTACTTGCAGTCAGTATGACGGTGTGCATGCTTTCTCTCGCAGGCATTCCACCGCTCGCAGGCTTTTTCGGAAAATACTATTTGTTTGCACTCGCAATAAACAAAGGGTTGTGGGTGCTTGCCGCATTCGCAGTTCTGAATTCGCTCATCGGCATTTACTACTACTTCATTGTGTTCATCAACATGTTTGTGAAAGACAAGCAGGAGGGAATGCCTTCCACATCTTCACCCACAGCCAAAGCAGTGATAGCGATTTGCATATTGCTTACTGTGCTTGCCGGATTATATCCTGAAGCGATATTGAAGGTGTTCATGTAATCTATCGGCTTCCTGCATTTTTCGACATCATTTCTTTAATCAGCGTTACTTTTTTATTGAAAAATGGACAGTAAAATCGCTTCCATAGAATGGATTTTTCAACATTACAGGGAAACATTTCACAGTGCAGGTTTTGGTTTTTTGGGATGAAAAGTTCTAATTTGTGACATTGTTTTTCCTCTTAACTCCAAACATGAAGAAGTATAGCTCTGTTTCAGCCCAGCAAAGAGCGGCATTTGTGCTCGTTGCAGTTTCGTTTTACTCTTTCAGCATCGCATTTGCGCAAGGTAATTTTCAGAAAGCATTTGGCATTGAGGGCTTTGAAAAAGGAAGCGCATTAAAGCAATTACCCGATGGCGGTTTTATCATTGGCGGTGAAACGCAGAGCTATGGGTTGCAGGAAACAGATATGCTGCTTATGCGCACAGATGCCGGTGGAAATTTGCAATGGTCAAAAACCTATGGCGGACCAGAAAGAGAAGTAATTAACGATGTGGTGCTTATGAACGATAACGGATTTCTTTTTCTTGCGGAAAGGTATCAACCCGATAAAAAAGAAGGAGAATTTTTAACGCTTGGAAAAACGGATGGTTCCGGAAAGTTGCTTTGGAAAAAAATAATTGATGAAAGCGGCAACGAAACGGAGGGATTTTCCATGAACGCAACTTCTGATGGCAATTACATTATCACCGGCATCACGCGCAAATTAAATATTGTGTCCACCGCTTTCTTCAACGTGACCGACAGAAATCCAAAATTGTATTTGCTGAAAGTGGATGGAAACGGAAACAAGATTTGGTCGCGTTGCCTCCTTGTTTCAGATGCGAAAATTTCAACTACGGGCAATTCTGTGATTACGGCAAAAGACGGCTCTTACATTATCACAGGCAATATTTCCCGCAGTGAAATTAGCGATGCGGGAAAATCTGCTGATGACGCAGGCAACAGCGATTCTCGCAACATGCTTTTGCTGAAAGTGAATACGGATGGTTCGCTTGCATGGGCGAATGAATATGGCGCCAACCGCGTGACAGCAGGTTTCAGAGTGATTGAAAAACAGGATGGCGGCTTCGTAGTTGTGGGAATTGCTACGCCTGATAACACAAACAACGTGGACTATTTTATGACGAGCATTGCTGCCGATGGCGCGTTGCAATGGTCAAAAACTTTTGGAGGAGCAAAATTTGATGCCGTGTCGGATGTATCGCAAACTACGGATGGAGGCTTTTTGGTTTCCGGTTCAACAAACAGTTTTGGCGCGGGAGCAAGCGATGTGTTGTTGTTTAAAACAGATGCAAAGGGAAATGTGCTCTGGGCAAAAACTTATGGAAGTGAAAGCGGTGAATATGGAGCGCAACTTTCGTTGACTGCAAATGGCATTGCATTAACCGGACAGGTGAGCATGGGCAAAGAAAGCTACGATGTGTTGCTGCTGAAAACAGACGCAAGCGGAAACGCGGGCTGCCTTGGCGCGAATGCCGCTGTGGTTGGAAAAAACTTCTCCGTTACCGCAAAGAAAATTACAAATGCATCTACCACAGGCATTGAACCCGTAAATAATCCCAATTACAAAAAGCCGGATGCAAACAACATCGGGCAGCAGGGTAGGGAAGTGCGCGCAAAAAATATTTGTCAATGAGTTCTATTTGAATTTGCCATAACCAACGATTAAACCCTCAACCGATATGCAAAGCATGAACTCTTTCAAATTAAAAACACTCTCGCTGGTGCTTGCATGTTGCGCGGCATGGACAAGCGAAAGTTTTGCAAACGGATGTTCCGGATCATCATTTACGTTAACGTATTCACCTTTCTGCGGATGCTGGCAGTTGTGCGGTGGTTATGGAAATGCGCTGCTCATCAGCGACTGCGATGATTTGACCGACCTCTCCATCAACTGGGGTGATGGCTCGCCCTCTTTTCCATTTAGTTTTGGTGGTGCGCTTCCCTGTCATGATTATCAGCCCGGCACTTATACCGCAACCATGCATATCGAAGGGTATTGTCACAGCATTTTTGGAACGCAAACATGCAATATCACGCAGCAGGTTACTGTGTCCAATCAGCCGTTTTTGTTTGAAGCGCATTTTACTACTGATACTGTTTGTCTGGGACCAGGAGTGACAACATTTACCAACCAATCCATTATTCCTCCGGGAGTTCTCAACCTTGGATATTATTACGATTTTGGCGATGGAACAACAAGCATTGGTAATCCCAATCCTGTGCATCACTATGATGATTGCGGAGCTTATGATGTTATGCTGATTATCACCGGAAACATGCTGTGCTGCGATCTGGATGGAAGAGATACGATAACGCAGCGCGTGTATGTGAACTGCCCTCCGAATACCAACTCAAATGGGCTTGGCGATACTGACCCTTACATTTATGAAAGCTGGGCAAGCGTAACGATGAATGAAGTATGTCTTGGCGCACCTTCAAATTTTAACCTGACAAGAGACCCGCGCATCATTACATGGAACTACACTTTTGCGGACGGAGGAAGCAGCACATTAGAAGACCCCACGCATACATTTGATTATTGTCCGCCATTCATCAACTGGACAAACATCTCGCTGACAAACGACAGAGGATGCACGAACATCTTAGATACAGTTGCCGTTGTGCATTGCCCTGTGTTTGCAAATTTTGCAAGCGTAACAGGCACGCTTTGTTCCGGTGATTGTAATGGAACTGCCACCATTAATATTACGGGAGGCAATCCAAACTACACAATTCAATGGGGAACAAACCCAGTTCAAAACACGCTTACTGCCACCGGATTATGTCCGGGTTCTTATGATGTGACTGTGACGGATAATTATGGTTGCCGTGATACCCAATCGTTGAATGTCTTTTCACCCAACCCGTTTGTCGGAACAATCAACGCAACTGATATTGCCTGCAACGGCTGGCTTACAGGAACTGCCGTATTGAATATGACTGGCGGCACTGCGCCCAATTCTTTCTATTGGTCACCAAATGGAGCCACAACACAAATTAACTCCGGATTAGCTCCAGGCACTTACAACGTAACTGCTACCGATGCAAACGGATGCACGTTCACATCATCAGCAACGATTAATGAACCCACACCGATAACGGCAACTTTTACACAAACCAACTCCAACTGTGGTTCCTGTGATGGTAATGCAACAGTTACTCCCGGAGGAGGCTCAGGTCCTTATACTTTCCTTTGGTCAAACGGGCAGACGACACAAACAGCAACAGGATTATGTTCGGGAATTTATTTTGTGGAAGTAACGGATGCAAACCAGGGATGTACGCTTCAATTCTCTGTCGCAATTGGAAATATCGGAGCTGACCCCTTGAGCGTAAGCACAACAAATGTGAGTTGCGCAAATAGTTGTGATGGCACTGCTACGGCAACAGTTACCGGATGTCCGACCTGCACTTTTGAATGGATAGAATCAAACGGATTAGTGCTCCCGCAAACCGCATCAACTGCAAATGGACTCTGCGCAGGCGATTATATTGCGCGCGTGACGAATCCCGGAAACGGTTGTCAATCGGTTGCAAATTTCAGCATTACTGTTCCGAATCCACTTGTGCTTACTCCATCCTCATTGGGTATTACCTGTAATGGCTTATGCGATGGTCAGGTATCCATAAGCGTGAGCGGAGGAACAGCAAGCTACTCCTATCAATGGCGCGATGCGGGCAATACATTAGTTGGTTCAACTGCAACGGTCGGCAGCCTTTGCCCTGGCACTTACACGGTGCAGGTGCTGGATGCAGCCGGTTGCACAGAAACAGTAACAGCGACAGTAGCAACTTATGTATTCACCGGAATTACTGTTGCCACATCCATCAGTTGCTTTGGCGATTGCAACGCGCAGATTTTAGCAACCGGACAAATCGGAACATTGCCCTACAGTTTCCAATGGGATGATGGCGCGAATCCGATTGGCGGCAACAGCCCCATTCTTGCAAATCTTTGTGCGGGAACTTACAATGTAACAATTACGGATGCTACAGGATGCGCCATCACGCTTCCGCCTGTAACTATCAGCCAGCCTTCCGCTATTACTGCCAGCGTTTCCTCCACGCCAACCTTGTGCTATGGCGATTGCAATGGCAGCGCAAGCGTTGTGATAGTAGGTGGAACTCCGGGTTATAACTATCAATGGGCAGATGCGCTCATTGCGCCCATACCATCTGCAACTGCAAGCGTATTCAATAACCTGTGTGCCGCGCTCTATCATGTGCAAATCACCGACAGCAACAACTGCAAAAGCCCGTGGACTCCAATAACGGTAAATCAACCTGATTCGCTCTTTTATTTTATGAATGTAACGCAGCCGCACTGCGGAAACAATGGACTTGGAGAAATTGACGTAACAATTTCGGGAGGCACTGGCGCTGTTTCTTTCACGTGGAGTACAGGCGCAACAACTTCTTCCATCAGCAATCTCGCGATTGGAAATTATTGCTTCACTGCCACAGATGCCAATGGTTGTTCTGTAACAGATTGTGCTAACCTAATTCAGCCGCCTGCATTAAATACCCTGATTAGCAGCACTCAAAGAAACGGTTACAATGTGAGATGCTATGGCGACACAACGGGTTCAGTAGAGTTAGATGTAAGTGGTGGAGTGCCGCCCTTTGAATACAGGTGGAGCGATACTACGCGCTTCAATAATGAAACAGGCGTGAATCTGCCTGCCGGCACTTACAATGTCACTGTTACGGATGCCACAGGCTGCACGATTGAAGACAACATTACGCTCAGCGAGCCACCGCCTTTAGTAATGCTTGAAACACATTTGGATTTAGCTTGTCCGGGCGATTCAAATGGAACCATCACGGTGAATATCTCAGGCGGCATCCCCGTTAGCGCTCAGATCCCTTATGCTATCCACTGGGAGTATCTTACTGACAGCCTATCACTTCCTGATACAAGCGCAACTATCACCGGACTTCAAGCGGGAGATTATTACGTTTTTGCATTTGATACAAACGCATGTATCGTGCGTGATACGATTACCATTGATGAACCGCTTCCGCTTGCTGCTATTTTCTCTGTGGTGAATGGCTCCTGCAATGGCACAGGCAGCGGCTTTATTGACCTTACGCCATCAGGCGGCACACAACCCTTCACGCAGCAATGGACGTGGAGCGCAGGCAGCAGCACAGACGAAGATTTAACTGCGCTTTCACCTGACGATTATTTTGTTACTATCACTGATGCCAATGGCTGCACCGTGAATGATACCGCGCAAGTGATAGAGCCAACTGCATTGACAACCACAATCTCCGCAACGCCTGCTTTATGTTTTGGCGGCTCTGACGGAAGTATTGATGTGGGCGTAACAGGCGGCTCGCCTGCTTACAGCTATGCTTGGAATCTTGTCCCTGATACAATGCAAGACCTCACAAGCATTCCATCAGGCAACTACACGGTGGTTGTTACCGACCAGGGCGGATGCACAATTACGACAAGTATTTTTGTTGACCAGCCTGCACCGCTTTTTGGCACTGGCTCGCTTGAAATCTGCAATGGCGACAGCGCCTTTCTTGGTGGCGTGTGGCAGAAGTTTGCAGACATCTATCCCGACACGGTTGTTTCTGTTGCGGGATGCGACAGTTTTCTTGATATCACGCTCTCGCTGGTGGATTCCTTCATAGTGAATATTGCACCAACAATCTGTTTTGGAGATACCTTCTTCCTGAATGGAAACACATACATAACGTCAGGCATCTTCCGCGATGTGCTCACCGCTTCTGGCGGGTGCGACAGCATTGTGCGCACTACGCTCACCATGCTGCCTGCCATTGGCGCGCACACCAACCCGCTTGATACTGCTACCGTGATTCTTGGTGAAAGTATCGGCATTGAAGTGCTTGTGAATGCAGGCGTCACCGTGCAAGATTATGTGTGGACGCCCGATGTCGGATTAAGTTGCGCTGATTGCGCCACTGCGATAGCAACGCCTGACGCGCCTATTGAATATACGATTGTTGTGTCGGTGGCAAACGATACGCTTGTTTGTTATGATACTACTTCCATTGAATTGTTCATTGACTCCATTGGTCAGGTGGCTATCTATATCCCGAATGCGTTTACACCAAACGGTGACGGGGTGAATGATTACTTCATGGTGTATGGAAGAGGCTTTGAACGATTCAGGCTTGTCATCTTTGACCGCTGGGGCGATAAGTTGTTTGAAACACGCGACCAAACCGTAGGGTGGGATGGCATCTATCGTGGCAAGAAGCTGAACCCGGGCGTGTTTGTCTATTATGTGGACATTGACTTTATTGACGGCATCGTGCCACGGGAATACATCGAATACAAGAAGGGAAGTGTAACGCTGATAAGGTAGTTATTATTCATATTCAAGGTGGTTAATGACAGTTGGTATTCCTCCGCAGAGAATATGCGCTTCGTGTCTATCAATCCGCTGATTGAAACATGTTCATTCCTCGAATGATAAGAGCAGAGTTGATTTTGTAGCAACAGGGAAAACTTAAAATAACAATGCCCCGACCAAGCGGTGCGGGGCATTGTTGTTTAAACAATTTCTGATGTAATCAGGAAAGGTGCTTATTGAGGTGCTTTGCCATTTCGAACATCGAAACAGTTTTCTTACCGCCAAATACTTTCTGGAGATTCGCATCACCATTGATATTGCGTCTTTCCTTTGCATCCTGAAGCTTGTTCTTCTTGATGTATTCCCAAACCTTCTTCACAACCTGTGTACGTGGAAGGGGTTTGCTGCCTACAACTGCTGCAAGCGCTGCGCTTGGAGTCAAGGCTTTCATGAATGCTGCGTTAGGAGTACGCTTTACTTTTGGTTTTGCAGCTTTTTTTGCTGCTTTTTTTGCTGGTGTTTTAGCCATTTGTTTAAAAATTTTATGCTGCAAGGTAGGAATAGTATTCCTACCTGTACAAGAAATTTATAATCAAGTTATTCACATTTTCAGAGTCAGAAACACGAAATTCTACAATGGAAAAGCATTTCAGATATTGTATTTCATTATTTATTGCAATCTCAGGTAACTCTGTGCAGTCTGAGTAGTCACCCCTCAATTTTTTTTATGCTTTCATAAAAGCGAATTTCAGTTGAAAATCAAAATAGAAAAGCAACAATTGCATTTTGAAACACAGTCCAAAAATAGAGGCAGAAGCTTTTTTTACTTCATCACCATTCGCTTGAAGTGCAACGCTGCTGCCGCAAGCACACATTAGCGGAAGCGTAAAAACTTTCTTTTAGAACTTCACGGCAATTGAAGCAGATGCGTTTTGTAAATAAATATATTGCTCTTGTTATGGAATTTCGCAGATGGCGCATTGAAGCGAGATGAACGGAAGACTTAGGTATTCCAAGCGCGGCATTTATCAGTCTTCAAACCCGAAAAGAGCCAACGGAAGCCCTATCCAAAACATCAGCGCTATACCGCAGAATACAACCGCGTTTACCCAAAAACCGGCATAGGTGAACACAATCGCCCGCTCAGCATTTTTTACTTTGTAAATTATTTTCACGTGTTCACCCACTTTCAGGTAGAGGTTTCTTCTTGCAGGAACACGAACCGTGTCCCCCTTTTTTGTTTTAAAAGAAATCATCTGGATGACAGATAATTGGCGCGCCTCTTTAACGATGGTGTAATTAATCACTTCCCCATCAGCAAATTCGGCACCAATGAAGAACAGGCAGCGGATGCCAAGTATAAGAAATGCGGTTAATCCATAGCCTTTTAGAAATATCGGCCACAGCGGCACATCGCTGAATCTGTGCCTGTACACATAAAACCTGACATCACCGATGAATGCATTAATCTTTTGAATTTTGGGATTCATGCGAATCGAAACTACAAAATCAGAGAATAAATGAATGCGAAACAAACTTTTGGTAGTGCTTAAGTTTGGTTTGTGCGTTGGAGTCTCCACGGGAACTACAAACGGCATTTCTAATTAAGACTCGCGTTGCTGTCGGAATTTGATTTACTGTCTATCCCCATTTTGCTCGCTCATCTTCCCATACGCCTCAATAATTTTCTTCACTAACCTGTGGCGAATCACATCAGCCTGCGTGAGATAAATAGTGCCGATGCCTTCAATATTTTCAAGCAGGCGCAATGAAGTAAGAAGCCCTGAACCCTGATTTTTAGGAAGGTCAATCTGTGTGAGGTCGCCTGTCACGATGCACTTTGCCGCAGGACCAAGGCGCGTGAGAAACATTTTTAATTGCGCGTTTGTGGCATTCTGCGCTTCATCGAGAATGATGTAAGCGTGGTCGAGCGTTCTGCCGCGCATAAATGCGAGGGGTGCCACTTCAATCACGCGGTTTTGCATGTAGTAGTTCAGCTTGTCAATGGGAATCATATCATCAAGCGCATCATAGAGCGGGCGCAGGTAAGGGTCAATCTTTTCTTTTAAATCACCGGGCAGAAAGCCCAGATTTTCGCCCGCTTCCACAGCGGGTCGTGTAAGGATGATTTTTTTTACGACTTTGTTTTTCAAAGCGCGCACCGCGATAGCAACTGCGGTGTAGGTCTTTCCCGTTCCCGCAGGACCGATAGCAAAGAGCATGTCATTGTGTTCGCTCAGCTTCACCATCTTGTGCTGATTCTGTGTGCGCGCGCGCACCATCATCCCATTTCTGCCATGCACGAGCACTTCATCGTTCTTTTCACCGGGAAGAATTTCTTCTGTGTCAAGGTCAAGCAAAACATCTTCCACGTTTTTTTCGGAAATCACTCCGTGCTTCTGCACAAACTCTAAAAGCTGGCCAACCTTATCGCGGAAACGCTCTACTTCATCTTCAGCGCCCGCAACGCGAATCTTGCTGCCGCGCGAAACCACCTTCACGTTTGGAAATGCTTTTTTAAGAAGAGTAAGATTGGAATTATTGACGCCAAAGAACTCTATCGGGTTGACGTCTTCCAGATTGATGATTAATTCGCTCAACTATTTTCGGGTAATTTTGAATCTCAAATTTATTGAAAAGAAACCACACCGTGCCGATTGTCACACTCACTACGGACTTCGGGGATAAAGATTACTATGTTGGCGCGCTCAAAGGCGAATTGCTGAAAGCCCTTCCTGATTTCACGATTATTGATATTTCGCACAACATCAAACCTTACAACATTTCGGAGGCTGCTTTTGTTTTAAAAAATTCGTTCAGCAGTTTTCCTGAGGGAACGGTGCATATCGTAACAGTGAATGACCAGGACGAGCGCGGGATACGGTATCTCGCGGTGGATTATGAAAAACAATTTTTCGTGGGGTTGGACAACGGCATTTTCAATATGGTGTTCAATCACGCGCCTGAACATATTGTGGAATTGCCGAGCCACAAACAAAACGGCACATTGGTTTACTTTTCAAGTAAAAAGATTTTCGCGCATGCTGCCGCGCAACTTGCAACCGGAAAAAATATTTCAGCGTTAGGAACTGCTGTCCCTGCATTAAATGAGCGCACAGGCTTGGAGCCTGTCGTGCAGGAATCGCTCATTCGTGGCATCGTGATACATATTGACTCGTTTCAAAACGTAATCGTGAACGTCACGCATGACCTCTTTGCCCGTGTGCGCAAGCAGCGCAATTTTTCCATTACTTACCGCAGCAGGCGCAAGGAAACAATCGCTAGCATCAGCGAAAGTTATTATGACGTGGCGCAGGGTGAAAAACTCTGCCTTTTCAACGCATCGGGCTACATGGAAATAGCCATCAACTGCGGGGAAGCGGGCAGGTTGCTTGGCATCAAAACGGGCGATTACATATCAATTGAGTTCGAATGATTATCCGCATCGTAAAGCTCACCTTCCAGCCCGACAGGGTGGATGATTTCACCGGCATCTTCAACAAAGAAAAAGCAACGATACTTTCTTTTGACGGCTGCAAGCGCGTGGAACTTTGGGAAGACACCGACCGGGACAATGTGTTCTTCACCTACAGCGAATGGCGCGACAAGCAAGCGTTAGAGGATTATCGCAACAGCGCATTTTTCAAAGCCACTTGGGCGCGCGCAAAAACCTTGTTTGCCGATAAGCCCAACGCTTGGTCGGTGGCGGTGGTGGATGCGTAGGGGAGAGAGTATCTGCGGATACACGAACACACGCTTATTCCAAATGTGCTACATAATAAGCATTTGTAACTTGAATGTTGCCTTTAAACTAAAGGATTACTTTTTCCCTTTCGGAGCGAAAGTCGCAAACATGCGCTTGCCTTCAAGGAGCGGCATTTGTTCGAGCGTTCCCACTTCTTTCACGCGCTCGGCAAGTTTCAGCAGCATGAGTTCGCCTCTTTCTTTAAAGAGAATGCCTCTGCCTTTGAATTGGATGTAGGCTTTCACCTTTGCGCCTTCTTTCAGAAATGCTTCAGCATGTTTTGTTTTGAATTCAAAATCGTGGTCGTCAGTATTTGGGGTGAAGCGTACTTCTTTCACCACCGTTTGTTTAGCTGATTTTGCTTTCAGTTCCTTTTGCTTCTTCTTTTGTTCATAGAGAAACTTCTGGTATTCAATCACCTTGCAAACGGGCGGGTCGGCAGTGGGTGAAATTTCCACGAGGTCGAGTTCCTGTTCCTGCGCAATGCGCAGGGCATCACGCACCTCATAGATGCCAATGGTGATGTTCTCGCCCACGAGCCTTACGCGGGGCGCGCGGATTTCTTCGTTGATGTTGTGCGGATTCCGCTTTCTAACGGGCTTGAAAAATGGCTTACGGAAAAATGGCTTTGGTTGCAATCAAATATGTTTTAGTTGGGAAATCAATTGAAAGTAGCTTCTATTTCACTGCGCACATTGGCGGTGAATTGTTCAAGAGTTAACGCGCCTTTGTCGCCCTCACCGTGCCTGCGGATGGAAATGGTTTCCGAGGTTTGTTCTTTTTCACCCACAACGAGCATGTAGGGAATTTTCTTCACTTCAGCGTCACGGATTTTTTTGCCAATCTTTTCATTACGTCCATCAATCGTTACACGAATATCGGATTTTTTCAGCAAGTTGGAAATTTTTACTGCGTAATCCCCAAACTTGTCGCTAATGGGCAAAATCGCTGCCTGCACGGGCGCGAGCCATAGCGGGAAGTTGCCTGCGCAATGTTCGATTAAGAAACCGATGAAGCGCTCATGTGTGCCAAGCGGTGCGCGGTGAATGATTATCGGGCGCTCCGGTTTATTATCGGCATTAGTATATGTGAGATCAAAACGCAATGCCTGCGCGAAGTCAACCTGATTGGTTGCAAGCGTGAATTCCTTGCCGATAACGCTCCACACCTGCACGTCAATCTTTGGTCCGTAGAAGGCGGCTTCATCAGCCACTTCTTTGTAAGGAATGCCGGAGCGATTCAGCACATCGCGCACCATGTTTTCCGTTTCTATCCACAGTTCAGCCTGGTCAACATATTTCTTTCCAAGTTTTGCGGGGTCGTGTGTGGAGAAACGCATGAGATATTTATCAATACCGAAAATCTTGAAGTATTTCAGATACATTGCGTTTACTGCTTTGAACTCCTCTTCGAACTGGTCGCGCCTGCAATAGATGTGCGCATCATTCATCTGTAACGAACGCACACGCATTAAGCCGAACAACTCGCCTGATTTTTCATAGCGATAACATGTTCCATATTCAGCAAGGCGCACGGGAAGGTCTTTATAGCTCTTTGGAATTGCCGCATAAATCTTATGATGGTGCGGACAGTTCATCGCCTTCAGATAATATTTGTACCCATCCACCTCCATAGGTGGGAACATGCTGTCTTTGTAATAGGGTAGGTGTCCGCTTGTGAGATAGAGCGATTCTTTGGCAATGTGCGGAGTGCGCACACGCGAATACCCAGCTTCTGCTTCTGTTTTTTTTGCAAGTTCTTCCAATTGCTCAATCAGGAATGCGCCATTGGGCAGCCACAGCGGCAAACCGCTTCCTACATCATCATCAAAAGTGAAAATTTCCAATTCCTTTCCAAGCTTGCGGTGGTCGCGCTTCTTGGCTTCTTCAAGTAGTTTTAAATACTCATCAAGCTGTTCCTGCTTAGGAAACGTGACTCCGTAAATGCGTGTGAGTTGTTTGTTTTTTTCATCGCCCCTCCAATAGGCACCGGCTATCGTAAGCAACTTGATTGCTTTTATTGGCGAAGTATCGGGAAGATGCGGACCGCGACACAAGTCAACGAAATTGCCCTGCTCATAAAAAGTGATTTCTCCATCTTTCAAATCTTCGAGCAACTCCAATTTATATTCATCGCCTTTCTTGCGGAAATATTCTATCGCTTCATTCTTGGGAACATCCTTGCGTTTGTAGGGGCTGTTTTTCGCAGACAATTCCTTCATCTTCTTTTCGAGCGCTTCCAAATCTTTATCGGAAATCTGTTTGCCACCTAAATCCACATCATAATAAAAACCGTTTTCCACCGGAGGTCCGATGCCGAACTTCACACCGGGAAAATTTATTTCCAGCGCTTCCGCCAGCAAATGCGCAGATGAATGCCAAAACGCATATTTGCCTCCTTCATCATCCCACGTAAGCAGCTTGATTTTCGCATCCTGGTTGATGGGGCGTGTGGCATCCCATACTTCGCCATTTACTTGTGCTGATAATACTTTCTTCGCAAGGCTGTTGCTGAGCGCTTTTGCGATGTCGAGTGCAGTAGTTCCTTTTTCGAATTGCCTGACAGAGCCGTCAGGAAAGGTGATGTTAATCATGAGTGTTCGAGTCGTTGAATTCCATCCAAAGCGAGTTTGTGATTGGAGTTCAAATTTACTGTTTGCTGATAAAAGTATTTCGCGTTCTTGAAATCTTTCACTGCTTCTGCACAAAGTCCGCGCATATAATAAGCATCCGCATAATCAGGCGCAACTCCAATCGCGCGCTCAAAGCTGCGCGTAGCTTTTTCAATGGAATCAATTTGAAAATAGATATAGCCGGTATTGTAATACGCTTCTTTGTCCTGCGGAAAATCAAGAATGAACCCTTTGTAAAGTTCCAGCGCCTTCTCGTATTCCTTCACTTCCTGGTGATACATCGCAATGCCGTATTTGGCTTCGTAGCTGGATGAATCCACCTTCAGCGCGTTGTTGAAATAATCCAGCGCGAGCTTGTTTTTTTTTTTGCTGAATAATAATCCCAACTGCATGTAAGCAGCATAGAAGCGCGGATTTTGCTCTACCGCAGTTTGAAAGTTGGAAATGGATTTTGCCGTGTCGCCAATTTCTTTGAACAACAATCCTTTCAGAAAATAGGCTTCCGCATTGAACATATTTTTCTTCAGCACTTCATCCAGCAGCCCAATGCTTTTTTCACGCTCGCCCACCATGAGGTTGTATTTGGCGAGTTGCATCATGAGCGAAGTATCATCAGGATTGATTTTATAGCCCTGCTCCAGCGTAGTAATGGCGCGGGTGTATTCCTGCTTTGCAAAATAAATTTCACCTAACAACTCATAATAGCCTGCATTCGTTGAATCAAGTTTTAACGCCTTCACCGCATCACCCAGCGCGTTCATCTGATTGCCCAATTGGAAATAGGCAACACTGCGCTTGTAATACAATTTTGGATTATTGCTATCTTCTTCAATCTGCTTCGTGAGGTTTTGAATAAGTGGAATTTGTTGATACTCTGAAACAGGCGCAGGTGGGGGTTCTGCGGGCGCATTATTGTTGCAGGAAATGAAAACAGCGCAGCAGGTGAAAAACGATAAAAGACGCATTTGCATGAACGCAAAGATAGAATCTATACTAACTGCAGCAACTTGCAGATAGCGAACATGCAACCGCATTCTTTCCTTTGCATTCTTTATCTTTGTGTAATCACCTTGACTTTGTTAAAAGCATGATACAAAAAGACAGGACTCGAAGCAGAATCGCTTTCATCGCAATGATTCTTTTCTTATGTGGCAACACGTTTGCGCAGCAAGTGGGCATCAACATCCTGAATCCCGACAGCAGCGCGATTTTGCATGTAGAGTCGAAAGACAAAGGTTTTCTGTGGCCCCGCATGACAACTGCCGAGCGCGATGCTATTATAAGCCCTGCAATCGGGCTAACCATTTTCAACACCGAAGACAGCACGATTCAATACTGGAACACCATCTGCTGGCTGAATGTGTATCAGAAAGATTGCGCAGATTGTTATTTTGATTTAACCACAAATGATATTGCAGATACGATTGACCGCACCATTACCGACTCCACTACGTTCACAATTACTGTTGACCAAAACGTAGGCAACCCGCAAAATATCGCATTCACTGTGCTTGGAACTTTACCTGCCGGAATGACGGTGGATATTTCACCCAACCCGCAGTTTTCGTCAGGAACGACAACTGTTACGGTGCGTGTAACTCCCTATACGCCCGCAGGAACTTACCCGGTAATTATTCAAACATTGTGTGGCTCTTATTTTCAAAATGTAATTTTCTCTGTAACGCTTACACCGTGTTACCTGCTTAATGTTGACAACAGCCAGAATAATTATAATGGCGGAGTTGATTTGTATGCAACATATCCCACTGCGCCCACTACTACTCCGGTGTGCGTGGTGATTACGGTTGACCAAGGCGTAGATGTTACCTCTGTTACCAGCGCAGCACCGGCTTTCACCACGGGAAATCTTCCTGCGGGTTCTGTGGTGGCAATTGTAAATAATGGTAACATCATTGGTAAAGGAGGAGATGGTGGAACTGCCAATGACCCTGCTAATGGCGCAACGGGTGCGGGCTTTAACGGAGGTGATGCTGTAAATCTGACGGTGAATACCAATGTCCAAAACAACTTCAACATTTATGGCGGTGGCGGTGGCGGCAATTCAATGGCATTTGCATTGACGTATTCTTTTAATGTTCCCATTATTGGAAATATTACATTAGGCTTGCTCATTGGCGCGGGTGGTGGCGGTGGCGCGGGTGGAAGCTTGGGCGGAAATTATCCCGCGCTTATCGGACTTTCGTTTTATCAGCCGGGCACGGGCGGCACAGGCGGTCAGTATGGCGTGGCTGGGAATGGTGGATTTTTAATCATCCCGATTTCAACTACACAAGGACCTGTCACTATCAGCATCAATCCAAATGCGTTTGGTGGAGATGGCGGTGAATACGGTTACCCCGGCACACAAGGTACTTTCCAGGTGACAATTTCTATTTCTGTAACGGTGAATATTCCGTTTGTAGGTCCGATTACAATTCCGATTGTAAATAACCTGAACCTGCCTATTCCTGTGCCTGTGCCGCTTCCCGGTAATGGCGGCTATGCGGTGAAGCACAATGGATTTATCACGAATATCCCTGACAATACTTACAACACTTCCTTTTTGAAAGGCAGAGTTGGACCGTGATTGAAGCATTTGATGATTTGAAAATTTGAAATTGAAATGAAACGGATTACTACGATAACCTGCTTGTTAATGACGGTGGCTTTTTCATTCGCACAAACTTTTGAAGGCGTGATTGAAGCAACTACTTCTACGAAAGCCACAAAAGAGAATGCAGTGGTGAAGTGGTTTGTGAAAAACGGAAGCAGCCGCATGGAAATTACGGGTACTGCGGACGGCAAGCAAACAAATGCAACGCTTCTTTTTCAAAAGAGCAACGCGCAACTGTATTTGCTGAGCGAGATGAATGGAGAGAAAGCCGTGTTCATCGTTCCTCAGGATTCATTAAAGATTGTGGCTAAAAATGTGAGTACCATTGTTACAAAAACAGAAGGGAAAAAGAGCGTTGCCGGATACAATTGTTATTTGGTGAAAATACAATCACCGGAAGGAACATCGGAATGCTGGGTGAGCGATGAGGTGAAACTTTCGGCAGAAAGTTTTCCGCCTTCATTACGCTCAAAGGGAATCATCGGCAGTATGCAGTCAAATGGTATCACCGCGTTGCCGCTTGAAGTAATTTCGAAAGATAATGGTGGCGAAGTGCAATATTCATTTACGGTAAAAAGCATCACCGCGCAGTCCGTTCCCGATGCGCAATTCCAACTTCCCGCTGATGTGCAGAGCGGTGAAGAGTTGCTGAAGAAGTCAATGAAGGCGGAGTGATTGCGATTTTGCATCATGAATACTGAATTAACTGCCTTACTCGTTTTTCTTTAGAATAATGTTTTGTAAAAAGTTATACATTTGTGTCGGTGGAAGTATTTAATCCATTTTTTCAGATCGAAGTACGGTACACTCCGATCCTAAATTTTGCCTCTTATAGCCATAAGGTACTTGCTCCGTACGTTAAACTTTCCACTAAGGTAAGTGTTGATAAGGAGAATACTTTACGTGAAGCTATCCAACTAATATTTGAAGAAGATAAATATACGATTGCAGCTACTTTAGATAGAATTTGGCTAAGAGGGCAAGGAAGGCTTGAGGAAATGGTTGATGAGGGATCTGCTATGAATCAAATTTTCATCCCGCTTTTAAAAGACATAAAGGCAATTGAAACTTTTGGAAAAATTGAAAATTATTTACTACTTGCTTTAACAATTATGTTTAAAGAAAAAGGTGCAAAAGAAAAATTGGTATCCGATTTTAAAGATAGATTCATAACAAAAAATGCTAGAGAAATTTTAGCTGACATTTCAGATATTGGTATTATACTTGAAGATAGGAGAGAAGAGCGGGAAGACTCAATAACTTTTGGACCTTATCTTGGTCCTGAAGACTTATTGAAGCGCAGTCTAAAGCCTACGTTTGAAATAACAGAAATAGATTTGGATAGAATAGGGCAAATGTTAGAAATTAAGCTTTTCCGCAAAGGGAATAAATTTGATTCCGATCAGTTTGAGGAACTAGTTTCACAATACAAGGAATACTATGTCAAATTTAAGTGACAGAAGACCCACCATAAAGATGGTACAAGTACCAGAAGATGCCTCTGAATTAGGGGGAGTAATATCCTTGACTGAATATCCTTCTCAAAAACCTATTTCCGATTTTGAAGAATCTTCTTCTATTGAAAACATTGTAGGATCATCTCCAAAGCAGGCTTCCGAAAATGAGGACATTCAATCTATTGGGTCTTTTCTGCTACAAAGAGAATTTATTGGAAAGGAAAAATGGAAGACCACGCATCATATACCTGGAATGATAGTAGAAGTAACTCCAACTTATGTCGCGGTTGAGTGTCTGAGAAGTAAAAAACTAAACTACTATGAGGTAAGAAAATTTCCAGCAGTTTTATTTGAAAACCTTTCGCATTTGAACGCAAAAGATACGGTTCTTATAAAAATTAAAATGAAAGGCGGTTCTCAAAGGACCGACATATTTGATGGAAAAGGTTTAGTTAAACCTTCAGAATTCGAGTACGCTGGTGACTGGACCGGAATCGATAATTCAATGTCCCAACCATTAAAGAACTGGTGAAATTAACTTTTAAGAATGTCGGACAAGGAGATTCTTTATTATTGGAGTGGAAAGACCAAGGAAAGAATAAATTAGGGATTATAGACTGCAACAGGTTTCTTGGAAGTAATCCTATATTAAATCATCTTAAAGGCATTCCTCGCTGTGAGATTGAATTTGTCATTCTTTCTCACCCACATTTTGATCATTTTTCCGGACTTGCAGAGCTATTCGATTGGAGTTTAAAGGAAAAAGTGTACATTAAGTACTTTCTGCATACCAGTTGGCTGGATCCTAATTATATATTAACAGCTCTTGAAACTGCATCTGCGAAAACGGAAGCAGCTCGGGTTTTTCAGTATGCAAGACGCTTACGTGATGAAATGGGTACTAAAATAAACTTTGTTGATGATAATCCCGATAGGATAAAGTATTTTAACAATGGTTGGGGATTAATTTTTTTAAGTCCATCAAGTAAGGAGATTGATAACTATGCAAAGGGAATTAAAACCTTTTCACGGGAAGAGGATTTTAATAACAATCCCAATGGCAACTGGTTATCAACAATAGTAAAATTATACAAAGATGGCACCTGCGTTCTTTTAACTTCAGATACAGAAAAGGATTCTTTTACCAGATTAAGAACAGAGAAGAAAGTTGATGAGAGATTAGTTCTAATACAGGTGCCTCATCATGGCAGCAAAAAAAATCATAACCGGATTTATTGGGAGCAAACAAGTAGGAATAAAGGAACACCTGCTGTAATAAGCACCGGAGAGAACAGATACAATCATCCATCAAACACCGTGGTGAGAGGTTTTAGGAGTCTTCAGTTTGCGGTTTATAGAACAGATATGGAATTACCTCACGCTGAAGGTGACCTGGAACTAACTTATGCCTTGGATAGTGTTAGCGAATTAGTATCACAAAGCACATTGTTAGGAAATGACTTGGAATTCAATCTAGAAGCATTAGCTGATAGGTCTAAGAAAAAATCGTGTTAACCCGCGTTCCTTCAAGCGTGAGCCGCTTGAAGGATAATTTGCTCACCAATCTCCTGCATATCTGAGCGATACTTCCGAAGCCGCTTGTTTCAGATACTCATATTTTAAACGCAGAATTTGCCTGATATGCAGATAATCATGCGCAACCCAGTTGGCAAGAAACATTTCAGCCGACATCGCTCCGAACTTGTGATGATGATGTGTGCTTTTCCAATCGGGTGATTGCAGCGAGCGCAGCCACTGAATGGATAGCTCTCTTTCTTGTAAAAATTCACGCACTACCGTTTCATAACTCTTCCCCATGTAATTTCTTGCAGTCACCCAGCCGACAGGGTCAATTGACGGCAGTTTGTCTTTCGGATTTTCCAAAACATGTTTCAATCGTGCGCGAAAATCTTCGCGCTCTTCATCATATAAATGATTCGCGATTTCGAGCAGGCACCATTTATTTTCCGCAGGCCGCCAGATGATTTCTTCAGGTGAAGATGCGTGGAGCAGTCCCTCAAAAGTTTTTTGATTGGCTTCTAATTGCAGGATGATGGATGCGTGATTCATTTGATTCAATCACAAAAGAGTGAACGATTAAAACCGCATGGAGAGGCTTCCGCCTAAACCCTGACTGCGGAATGGCTCAATGCGCAGCGAGAATTTATCTTCCTTCTGAAACTCAAGCAAGCCCGTTGCTTTATTGTTTCGGTTGATTCTTGCCGCATTTATCGGTGCATCAATCACCGACCAGAGCCAGCTTCCAAAAATTACCATCCCTCCGACTGCACCAGCAGCTTGCGCGCCATCATTTTCCCTGTAATCGCAAGCGAAATTGCCGTTGTAAGTTTCATAACAGTCCACATTGGCGGATGCCGCCACGGCAGTAGTGATCAACCCTCCAACCCATAGACCAGTCATAGCGCCACCTTTTGCATGTTGATGATTATAGTATTGACCTCCTCCCGGCAGCAAGAAGGAAAAGAGAAATGCAAGTCCGGGCGACCTGTAGTCTGTGCCCATTACTTTCTTGTCTCCTGAAGTATTTGTGCTGGATAAATCGGTGATAATATCTTTGGTGCCGTTTTCATACTTAATCATAAAAACGTCTTTCTTGTTAATCGTGTAAACAGGTCCGCTGAGATTATCGAACCGCTGATATTTTATTTCGCTGGTTCCCACTTCCGAAACCTTTGCCTGCATTTCATTGCCGTTGCGGAAAATGATAACATCCTGTGCTGAAGCAGCTATTGAACACGTCAGAAAAATCGCAAACAACACTACTGAATTTTTCATGTTTTTAAATTTTAGAAAACAAAATTATAAATTGCACAACGATGAAGAATGACATAAGTCACTTCACGCCAAACCACGGTTCCGATTCGAGGTCATTCATAAATAAATCACGGTCGTCATTTTCAGCGATTTTTTCTCCTGCCTCTTTCGCACGAGAAAGAGAATGGTTGCTTTCGGAATTCATCGCATTCAGTGCGCAAGCCCTCGCCATACTTTCATAAGCATAAGCAAGATCGAAATCTTTGAAATCATTTTTTTCTGTCAATGCGAGGCAGCGTTTTGCATGATGCAGCGCCTTTGTCTTGTCTTCCAAAATGGTGTAAACCCATGCCAGCATCCATGCACCACGCTGCTCGTGAAGTGCGGTTCCAACATGCAGCCAATGAAAAAGCGAAGTGTGCGCAAGATGAATCATCATCTCGTTTTCTTCGGTAGTCCTGTTTTCCTTTTGCAATAAGGTCCAAATTTTGTTGAAGCAATCCACAGCGAATTTATTGTGCGCTGCATCTTCGTTGATAATGGTGGGTTCGCTCATGATAGTTTGAAGTTTATAATTGGAAGTTTTCGCTCAGATTGAAACTAACTTCAAACCTCAAACTTTAAGCTGAATTATAGCGTTCCTCTCAATTCCTGTTCAATCGCTTCAAATAATGCTTTGAAATTTCCCTTGCCAAATGAGTTTGCTCCTTTGCGCTGGATGATTTCATAGAAAACTGTCGGGCGGTCTTCCACAGGCTTTGTGAAAATTTGCAGTAAATAACCTTCCTCATCACGGTCAACAAGGATGTTGAGTTTTTTCAGTGCTTCAATATTCTCGTCAATTTTCCCGCATCGCGCTGTAACAGTTTCATAATAAGTATCAGGTACATAGAGAAACTCTACGCCTCTTCCGCAGTTCAGCAACGGTGCGAAGACTATCATCAGTAGCAAGCGCGATATGCTGTACTCTGTGTCCCGCGAGATTGTATCTCGTGGAAATATTTTTGCAAGATTTAATCTTCATGCTCGCGGGAGTCGTTTTTTAGCTTGAATATTTTCCCAACTCAAATCGTGCAATCAACCCGCGATGCACAGCATCAGGACCATCGGCAATACGGATTACGCGCGCCATCGCAAAGAATGCAGTGAGCGGAAAATCATACGACAAGCCCGCGCCACCGTGCATCTGGATCGCTTCATCCGTTATCATTTGCAGCACATTCGGAGCAACAACTTTAATAGATGAAATCTCCGTCATCGCAGCTAATGCGCCCACCGTATCAAGTTTCCATGCGGCAAATAAAATGAGCAAACGCGCCTGGTCAATCGCGATTCTGAAATCAGCGATGCGCTCGCGGTTGCCGCCAAGATTTAGAATCGGTTTTCCAAACGCCACACGCGAAAGTCCTCTTTCAATCATCAGTTGCAACACATATTCTGATGCGCCAATGCAGCGCATACAGTGGTGAATACGCCCGGGACCAAGTCTTCCCTGCGCAATTTCAAATCCGCGACCAGCGCCCAGAATGATATTTTCCAAGGGCACTCGCACATTCGTGAAACTCACTTCACCATGTCCGTAAGGCGCATCATATTCACCAAAAACCGGCAGCATTCTTTCAATCTGCACACCGGGCGTATCAAGCGGCACAAGCACCATCGTGTGTTGTGAATGACGATGTGCGCCTGCATCAGTCAGTCCCATAAAAATCACAAACTTGCAATTGGGATGCCCGATGCCCGTAGTCCACCATTTGCGCCCGTTGATGACCACTTCATCTTTTTCAAGCGCTGCTGTTGCCCGCATATTTGTTGCATCTGATGAGGCAACATCAGGCTCCGTCATGCAAAAGGCAGAGCGTATTTTTCCTTCGAGCAGCGGTGCGAGCCATTGCGCTTTTTGCTGTGTCGAGCCGGATAGGTGCAGCACTTCCATGTTGCCCGTGTCGGGCGCATTGCAATTGAAGATTTCAGGCGCGATAAAACTCTTGCCCATTTCTTCGGCCACAGGCGCGTATTCCAGCGTGCTCAAGCCCGGACCGTGTTGCTTGTCGCTGAGAAACAAATTCCACAAACCTTCTTTCTGCGCTTGCGCTTTCAACTCTTCAATCACGGGCGCGACTTGCCAGTTTTTCCAATCATCAGATTTCTGCGAAAGGATTTCATGGTAATACTTCTTCTCTATCGGACGAATGCGTTCTGCTATAAATTGTTTTACGCGCTGTGTGTAGTGTTGCGACTGGTCGCTTTGCTGGAAATTCATCTGGTTTAATTTTCAAAATTCAAATCACAATCTTCAACTACTTCCGTATTTTCATACAGATTTTCACAAAATCATCCACTTCCAATTTTAAGTCTTCACGAATGATTTTGTGCAACAGTCCTTTGGGTAAATCTTCGTATTTGTGGAAGGGTACCGTAGTCACCCTGCCGTCAGCGTGTTTCATGCGGTGGTGCGAGCCGTTGACGCGGATTACAACAAAACCATTTCTCTCAAGGCACTTTATTAATTCTTTTCCGGAGAGAACGGGGAGCGTAGCCATGCAGGAGGGATTTATGCCCGCACTTCAATTTCACGAAACCCTATGAAGCGATTGAGCTTTTCCGGCTTTTCTTCTTCCATGCACATTTCAATCACCTCGCGGATGTTTTTCAGTGCTTCGTCAATTGTTTTTCCATAAGAATGACAACCCTTAAACATAGGACAAGAAACAATAAAAAAACCATCCTCGTCCGTTTCTACCATAACGGGAAGATGAATTGTTTTCGATGGCTTTTTTCCTGATTTCATTTCATTTTGTGTTCCTTCAAAGATACTTGAAAAAGAAATTGTTTCTTAGCTCTCATCCGTCTGCACCTTGCCGTTGATAATCACCGTGTCCGCAAGGTTGCTGCCAAATGAATAAGGCAAATACGCAACCGATGGAATCTTCTTTGTGATGATTACGTTCGCCTTTTTTCCTTTTGCAATCGTGCCGAGTTCATTTTGCACCAGCATCGCGTGTGCGCCATTGATGGTTGCTGCGTTCACAGCTTCTTCGGGAGTCATCTTCATGTTTATACAGGCGAGTGAAAGCACAAACTGCATATTGCCTGATGGAGATGTGCCGGGGTTAAAATCCGAAGCGAGCGCAACGGGCAAATTCGCCTTTATCAATTTTCGCGCAGGTGCATAATTCAACCCAAGAAAGAAAGCAGTGGAAGGAAGCAATGTAGGAATCGTGTTTGAATTTGCAAGCGCATCAATTTCATCAGTGCTGACATGTTCAAGATGGTCAACAGAGATTGCTTTGTGCTTTACGCCCACCTGCACACCACCTGTTAATCCCAGTTCATTAGCGTGTACTTTCGGCTTCAGACCTGCTGCCATTCCCGCTTTCAGAATCGCATCCGTTTCATCGGGTGTGAAAAATCCCTTGTCGCAAAACACATCAATGAAATCGGCAAGCCGTTCTTCTTTGATTGCTGGTAGCATTTCTTTGGTGATAAGAGTGATGTAGCCCTTCCTATCTTTTTTAAATTTCTCCGGCACTGCATGTGCGCCTAAGAAAGTCGCCTTGATAGTGAGCGGAGAAAGCATTTTCAATTTCTTAATCACTCGCAGCATCTTCAGTTCGCCCTCCACCGACAATCCGTAACCACTTTTTATTTCCACCGCGCCCGTGCCGTGCAACATAATTTCCCGCAGGCGCGGCAACGCTTGCTCAATCAGTTCTTGCTCGGAAGTGTCGTTGAGTTTATTTGCAGAATTTAAAATGCCGCCCCCTTTTTTCGCAATCTCCTCATAACTTAAACCATGAATGCGGTCAACAAACTCCTGCTCGCGGCTGCCTGCATACACGAGGTGCGTGTGCGAGTCGCACCAACAGGGCAACACCAGCTTGCCTTCTGCGCCAATCACAATGTCGGCATTTTCCGGAAAGGTGTCCATCGTGCCAAAATCTTCAATCAGGCTGTCTTTAATAAGCAGCCACGCATTATCCAGCACGGGCAAGTGTTGCATCTGCGCACCCTTCACGAAGCCGCGCGGCTTATCTTCCACCTGCACGAGTTGTTTGATGTTTTTAAGGAGAATTTTCACAGAGCGCAAATGTAAGGAAATAGCTTCTTGGCGTTCATGCGCAACACACATTTTCAGGAAGGGGAAGGTGGCGCGTACTTATCTCATTTATTTACCGGTCGCACTCGTAGCGCCCTCGTCAAAAGGATAACAGTATCTATTGACGAAAACGAATGCCCGCGAAACACTCAATAAAACCCTTTAACAGGTTAAAATCCCAATTTTCCTGCCATTTGCGAGCTTGGCAAATGCATTTGAGAGCGCGGCAAATGGAAAAGTGACTGCTACTTTTCCAAAAGTGGCGCTCACTTTTCGGAAATCCACTGCTTCCAACCGGAAATCCGAGGCGGCAAGTGGGAAATCCACTGCTTCCAATGCAAAATCCGAGGCGGCAAGTGGGAAATCCACTGCTTCCAATGCAAAATCCGTGCTGCCAAATGGAAAAGTGGACTCAGAAAATGATGGGAAAATACGGAAAAGAGGATGCCATTATCAGCCGGCTTACTTCACCTGATAGGCATTTACCCAGCCTTCGCAGTCGCCTGCTATGATCACTTTTCTGCCCGTTTCAAAAAGATCGGCAGCGATAAAGGGTGTGCAGCCATTGAGCGGGAAGGCAGCATTGGGCTGGTAGTTCTCATCGGTGTAATAAATATTTCCGCTGGCGGAAGAGAGATACCCGATGCCTTTTTGTCCTGATGTGTTGAGCAGGAAAGCTTTATCAATTTTTTGATTAAAGGTGGGCGTGGCAATTTCTTCTAATTTCTCATTGAACACTTTTGCCGCAAGCGAATCAATGAAAATCATCTCGTAACTGCCATCGCCATTCAGGTCAGTGTATTGGAAGTCGAAGAAGCTTTGCGGCAGCGCAGGTTGCTTCTGGCTGCTGGACGCGCCATTGTGATGCACTTTGTAAACGGTTCCTTCCTTGTCAACATTGAACAACTGGAAGCCGCTTTCGGTGAGGCGCATCCGGAAGTCGTTGGTGAAATTCTTTTCGAGTTTCACAGGTTTGTTTCTGCGGTCGCCCTTGCGGTTAAAGAAGTGGATGTCGCCCGCTTCATTGGTCGCAATGAGATAATCTTTGCCTTGTGAGAACACATAACGCATGGGGAATTTCACAATGCCCACTTTCTCCTGCGGACTCCAGCCCGGCAAGGGTTTACCGCTTTTGTAATAGCCATAGATCTTACCGTTTGCACACGCCACGAACATGCGGTAGTCTTTCTTCTTTTCATAATCAACCAGCAACATGCCGTTGGTTGCGGCAGCGGGGAGCTTAATTGGATAGTTTGAGACGTTTTCGCCCTTGCGGTCAATGAGATAAATTTTTCCTTTCGTATTAAAGGCATATTGCAACTTGGTGTTCTCATAAAAATCAATCAAATAAATCTCACTCATCACTGGGCTGTCGAGTTGATGTTTCCAGAGAATGCGTCCTGCTTTGGTGATGAGATAAAGAATGTGGAGCGAATCCTGCATGAGGATTTCTTTTTCGCCCGTATAATGATTGGTGACGAAAACAGGCGTTCCTGAGGGCTGTCCTTCCAACTTCACTTGCCACAGCCTGTTTGAATGTTGTTCCATATTCGCGGAAAACTGCACGTAGCCATTGGTGAAAAAGATGTCCTGGTATTGGCTGAACTGCAACGCCACCGGACTGAATTTCACAAAATCCTTATCGCCCTTGCGGATGTCGGCAACCAATGAATTACTCAACAACCTGTTCAGCAATTCGAGTGAGCGCGCAGTATTGAAATAAAAAAAGATGTTGGAAGTAGTCGTAAGGTTACGCTCAAACACCATGTAGTCGGGGTCGGAGGCAAGCGTGAGGCGCTCTTCATAATTATCAAGCACGATTTTTATTACGGACAAGTCGCTGGCGAACACCACGTATTCATCCAGCACGGCATAGTAGGGGAAATTGATTTTAAGAAACTGGTGGTCAAAGAGATTGTTCAACTCATCATTCAACGACAACTGCCCGATAGGATAGGTTTTGAATTCTTCCATCGCTTTCAAATCATCACCGAACAAACGTGCGCGCTCGGCAAGGCTCTGCGCGGCAATCTGCGAGTCCAGGGCTTTCACCACAAGAAAAGCATCGTCTTCATAATTTTCATCGAGCGGTTCCAGCAATCCGAAGCACCACTCGTTGCCTATCCAGTTTTGAAAATTCTCTAACTCGCCCGTGAATGTCACTCCCCGCTTATCAATATAAGAACGAAAATCATCCACAGCGTGATAGAAGAACAGCGCGGTATTAAAAGGAAGGAGATGCGTTATTTCCACCTGTGAAGTAGGCTCGCGGTTGAAGTCAGCCAGAAACGTGGAATCGCCCGAAGCAGTGTAGCCATTGATGAGGAAAGAATTGTCTTTCACCTTGAAATCCAGTTCCATCCAGTCGCTGAAATGTTTTAGCGATTGAAACAATGCGCTTTGCGTTTCATTCACCAGCATGGATTCATACCTGCCGAGATTTGCGAAGTTGATATAGGCCACAATATCCGCATCTTCGCCCGCCACATCATTCACCTCGCGGAAGCCTTTGTTTTTCAAAAGAGATTCCCCTTCGCGCAGATGCGCCACCGCTTCATCCAGCAGCACGGGCGTGAAACTGCCGAGGAGCAAGCCATTTACAAATGCGCAGGAAAAATTATTTCCCGCATTGTTTGTCCATTCATAGATAGTTGCCTCTTTGAACACGCGCTTGTTCAGCTTCAGGCTGTCTTCAATCGTGCCGATAAATTGCTCAAACTGCGATTTATTAAAATGCTCTTTCTTCAGCACATAGAGATAATCAAACTCATCGCGCCCGTTGATGTTCATGCTTGCCAGCAACGTGGCATCTGCCCACGTGCTGAACGTGGTGTCGGTGTTGCCGAGCAGCACGAACGAGTCAATGGTATTGATTTGCGCGAGCAACTTTTTGAAAAATCCCGCCCGCGTTAGCGAAAGATGAAACGCGGAACTGTTGAATTTATCCAGCGCATCGGCAGGGTTTTTCAACTCGAATACGATGGAGGTGGATGCAGGCAGCGCATCATACGCGGGGCGGTTTTCCGATAGCGCCAGCACGAGCCGGATATAGGCAATGGTAATGACAATCAGCACGGCAACCAGCGCACCGATAACCCATATTTTTTTCATGCGAGAGCAAAAGTAAAGGTTACGCAACGGAAGTCTATCTTGCGCTGCCAATGAATGCTAACCTGTTTTTGTGAATAAAACTTTTCTTGGTATCGCTGCTCTTTCGGGTTTCATTGCCGTTGCCCTCGGTGCCTTTGGCGCGCATGGCTTGAAGCCACACTTGAGCGCGGAAGCCCTGCAATGGTTTGAAACCGGCAACCGCTATCATTTCTATCACACGTTTGCGCTGCTTGCAGTGGCGCTGATAAGAAACGATTCAAAACTGTTGAGCTATGCGGGCATTGCCTTTCTGCTCGGCATCGCGCTGTTCAGCGGCTCGCTGTATGTGATGGCTGTAACGGGCATGAAAACACTTGGAATGATTACGCCCCTTGGCGGACTGTCTTTTCTGGCAGGGTGGGGGATGATGGGAGTATATGCAATGAGGAATTGAGAATTAAGAATTATCGCATATAACACGTTAGGAATTATCTTTCGCTTGCTCAACACACCACCCTCCACCCCCAACCCTCAATAGAAAAATATTGCTTACCAAAATTCATTATCGTATTCATATCACAGATAATTTCGCAGCGGATTTAAAAAACAGTCCAAACAACCGATTATGAAAAACATGTTCTATTCAGCAATCCTTTTCAGTTTGCTGACTGCCTGCAATTCGCAGACAACCACTGAAACAACTGCAACGTCTGAAACCGCCACCCCTGCGGCTACAGAAACGACAACTCCAGTTGAAACAACTCCCGCAGACACCACTGCAAAGGTTGATTCAACAGTTGCTCCTGCGCAATAATTGCGGAGTATTCTCCAATTAAAAAGTCCGCCCCGCAAGAGGCGGGCTTTTTTTTTAAGAAAAATACAGACGATACAGCGCAAATGCTTTTCTCCTATTGCGTTCGTTGTAAATTCGAGCTTCTATAAACATCAGGCATGAACATCGAACAACTCCGCAACTTCTGTCTTTCACTTCCTCATGCAACGGAAGACATTAAATGGGAAAACGACCTCTGCTTTTCCATTGGTGGAAAGATGTTTTGTATAAGCTCCATGACTGAACCGCTCACTGTTTCGTTCAAAGCGGGTGATGAAGATTTTGAAGAACTCACTGCAACCAATCACATTCTCCCCGCTCCCTACTTAGCAAGATACAAATGGGTGTATGTTCAAAGCCCTCTGCGATTTTCAAAGAAGGAATGGGAGCATTACGTCCGGCAGTCGTATGAAATAATTAAAGCGAAACTTCCGAAAAAAGTGCTGAGGCAATTGTGAGGAAAATATTTATTTCCACAAGCGCAGATTCCACCCCAGCCCCGCAGTGATTTTTATTTCGTCCAAGCGAGTTGGTGTTGGCGCATCGCCACGTGCTTGTCCGGTAACTCCCCGCGCTTTCACAAACAGGTTGAACACCGAGCCGACATAATAATTGCAACCGATTTCCCCTGAAATCAAAGGCGCCAATCCGATTGTTGATTGGGAAATGCCTTCACTGTCAGCATACTTCAACTCAGCGATTCCCAATCCTGGACTAAGCCCAATGAACGGATCCCACCTTCCTTTTTTCACCGGATGATAATTGAACCCGCTGAAGATGGAGTGGTTGCGGATTAATCCGGTTGCATTGTCGCTCACTTTAAATCCATACCATCCGGAACCGGTAAAAGAAACCTGCTCATCAAGAAACAAATCGAAATCTCCTGTGAGATACGCGCCTGCTGCTTTTTGCGAAAACAGGTAGCCGCCTGCAAGATTCCCCTGTGTGCGTAAATTTCCTTTCCTGTTTTCGACAATCGGCTGCGCTGAAACAGAAAGGACTGCTAACAATAAAAAAGATGTCAGGATTTTTTTCCGGGTTTCCATAGTTGTGCGAATTTGTAATTCATACTGAGATTGAAAAGCAAATGTCCTTCCCATCCTGCGCGAGCATGTTCTTCAAGTTCCACGCCTTCATCAGTCACATGCGCATGAAGGTCTTTGCCGAGATGCAGCATGTATTGCACTTGCGGAGAGAGGTCAAGTTTCGGAGTGATGTTGTAATGAAATCCAACGCCTGCCTGCACAGCAGAACTAAAGCGCGATTGAGCATCGCCATTATTTCCATTGATGCTAATCTTTGTGAAATCGAAACAGTGTCCGGCAACAACATAAGGCGTTACCTTTCGGGTGAAGGCGCGCGGGTCAATCAAGTAATACATTACTGACCAACCCACATGATAATCCATGCGCTGCGCTTTGTTTTCAATATTGGTGGAGAGTACATCGAGAAACCATTCTGTATTTATTCGGTCAGTGAGTTGAATGCGAAACTGACCACCCGCGCCATATCCGACATTTTTTTCACCATGACTGAATGCGCTGACAGTGCTGCGCATCCCGAGGCTGAAGTTGCCGCCTTGTTTTTCAAACGTGTTCTGTGCTTCTGCAAGTGAAAACTGCAACAGTGCGAGAAGGAAAATGAGGATGCGCATATCCGGTTGTTTAAATGAAAGAAGATGTCCATAAAACAAGGGGAAGGAAAAATTATTGTGCGAATGAAAAAGCAGAGATGCTACTCATTCCATTTGCCCATATCCCTGCGCTCTTTTTTGGTAGGTCTGCCTGCGCCCCGCTCGCGTTGCGGATAATAATGGAAGGACGAAGGCGGTTTTTCGTTTTGTTCGGGTGGCGGTGAGAAATCTTCAAAGCATGTTTTTGCAAGTTCGGGAGAAACCCTGCGTTGCATCAACATCACTACTTTGTAAATTTTTATTCCTGCCTGATTTTTGAATTGCACCGTGTCGCCCACAGTAACTTCATGCGCAGGCTTCACGCTTTTCTCATTGATTTTTACTTTACCCGCATTACACGCATCTGTTGCGAGCGTACGTGATTTGAATGCGCGCACATGCCACAGCCATTTGTCAATTCGCATGGTACAGTCGTTAGTGGTTAGTCATTAGTGTTCAGAAACAGAAGTGAAATATCCTAATTTTATGCTCACAGAAAAAGTAAGTAATGGGCAGTTACAAAAAATGGCTGGGTGCAGGAATAGGCTGGGTGATTGGCGGAGGACCTATTGGCGGTTTACTGGGCTTCGCGTTCGGCTCGCTGCTTGACAGCGCCACAATCGAAGTGCTTCGCAAGGAAATCAACACAGGCTCGGAAACTACGCCCGAAACGGATTTTCGCCTCAGCCTTTTATTGCTCTCCGCGTTTGTAATCAAAGCCGATGGCATTGCATCAAAAGCTGAACTGGAATATGTGCGCAATTTTTTTGTGCGCAGGTTTGGCGCAGAGAAAGCCAATTCAAGTATGCGCATCTTTAACCAGTTGGATAAAAGCAGTTTTAGTATTGATGATGTGGGCGCGCAGGTGCGCAAGCTGCTTGATTATCCTTCGCGCTTGCAACTAATGCACTTCTTGTTTGGCGTGGCGAATGCGGACAGGGGCGTTTCGCGGGAAGAGTTGTATGTGTTGGGACGCATTGCTTCGGTGCTGGGTTTGCACCAAACAGAATTTGATTCCATCAGGACGATGTTTAAGATGCCGTCTGTCGAAAATACTTATACTATTCTCGGTATTACTAAAATAGCCTCGAATGATGAGGTGAAAACGGCTTATCGCAAGCTCACGCTGCAATATCATCCCGATAAGGTGGTGCATCATGGTGAAGATGTGCAACGGGCGGCTAAGGAGAAATACCAAAAGGTGGTGGTGGCGTATGAATCTATTAAGCGGGAGCGGGGATTTGTATAGCTTCAAAGCTCTTGCAGGCTATGCACGTTGCATTTACTTTTGATTACATCCGTTACTGCGCCTTCTGCATTTACTACTTCGGCTTTTATGCCTCCCCCTTCGCTGTTGTAATCCAAGAGACGAATGGTCTTGCCATCAGGGGATAGTTTGAATTGGATGCTGCCGCTATCGTTGCTATAAGTTACTTTATTTACTTTTTGAATGGGGGCTTCGAGGAAGATTTGGTAGTAGTCTTGCTTCGCAGGGGGAGTTTCTTGTATCTGTTGGGCGCGGGTGATGAATGCGGAGATGCAAAGCATCATGCAAATGGCGATTGCCTGTTTCATAAGGAAGAGATTGATACAGAAAGTTAGCGGGATTTGGGGAGATTGGGCGGAAACAGTACTCGAAAATTTGAAAACGATACGCGGAATTTTAAAAACGATTGCCTGAAATTTGAAAACGATTGCCTGAAATTTTCAAATGACAGGCTGAAATTTGAAAACGATAGGGAGAAATTCGATATCGCATGGGGTTCTGACGGGAATGGATGACGTTCTGAGGGGTGTGGATGCCATTCCGGGGGGTGCAATAGTGGTTGGGATGAAGATGGTACACGTTTAGGAGAGGGCGGTAGTGGTGGGGAATGGGATGGGGC